>Ga0099825_1008341_pt1 | contig 12282 bp, 6 predicted proteins | sample SiratroredBW_FD_76838 | JGI IMG/M metagenome (GOLD analysis project Ga0099825, IMG submission 76838) | Root nodule microbial communities of legume samples collected from California, USA - Siratro red BW | ecosystem: Host-associated > Plants > Roots > Nodule | place: USA: California | collected...
ATATATATATATATATATATTTTATATATATATATATATATATATATATATATATATATATATATATATATATATATTATCAAATTCGTATTGTATTTTCTAATTGATATTATATAATTTAGTTATAAATATAAAAATTAAAACTATGAATATGATAATAACTATAAAAATTCACAATATGTATCTTTATATGGGGATTTTTATCATAAAATATTAAATAATTATTTTTGAAAAGTGTTTAGTAGTTTTATAATAACCAAAATTGTAAAAATCAATCTAAATCTAATTACACTATATTAGTTTACTTTGGTTCAAACTTTATACTAAATTAAAATTAATTTTATATTTAATTTGGGTGACTTTTAAATAAAAAAAATAGAACCGAAACCACTATCCTTGATATATATGAATTTTAAGTGTAATTTTTTTTATCACGATATATTTTTAGTTTATAAAATATTATATAATGTATTATCTTATTCTATTTTAATAAGTACATTTGATTAAAAAAATACTAATTTTAATTTTATTAAATATTAAAATATAATATTTCTATAATTTTAAATACTGCAAATAAATAAATAAAACAATTCACGACTATTACGTTTCTGAAAGGAAAACATTTTATTTGATTTTATTTTATTTATCAGGTACGGTTACTCTTTTAGGATACTCTGTAAACTTTTCTCAAATTTTATTTAATATTATATCTTTTATCCTTATATATATTTTTATTGTTTAAAAAAATATTACATACTGTATCATTTGAAAAATGTAAAATTAAAAACATGAGTTTTATATACAATCTGAAAAAAATATAAAATTTTTTGTGCAAATTACCTTTTTTCATTAACTTGTTTTTTTGTTTTTTATTGTTTTGAGTCTTACATGCTTGATTTTTATTTTTATCAAAGATCCAATAGGACCGACTTAATAGTGAAAATTTAATGGAATTTAGATGGAATTTTATGTTCAAATATTAGTGCCATCACAAAAAATAATATTTTTATTATAGGAATTTCTTAATTTTAAAATTTAAACTTAGATGTAAATAAACTCTTTTTTTAATAATAGCCTAATTTAAGCTAAAGATGTGTAAAAAAATTAGCTACGTTTGTTTTTTTCTTTTTTTTTTATAAAAACATTATCCTCGTACAATTAATGTTTAGTGTCAAATATTCTTTTAAAATATGACTAGTAATAAAATATTATTTTTGTAAAATTTAGTGTCGAATATTCTTTTAAAATATGTTCCACATATTTGTTTTTTCAACGAAAGTTTCGCGTATTGTATGTCGAAATTTCAAAGGGCCAAAATCATTAACTTGAATGAAATTTTAAAATTTTGAAAGAAGAAAATTTAAAAAAACATGTGGAACAGGATTGAGGAATATATTTAAGCGCAATGATAGAAATACAGAAGACGGGTCGAAGAGAACAAAAGATCAAGAATTTTGAAAGCATCCATTGATCTCTGAGTCCATAGAAAAGGATCTAATAATCATATGGTTTTTAGCACTTTTCATTTGCTTCTATCATATTTATCATGTGTAACTGCCAACTTAACTCTACCAGGTTAATAACCTAACTTGGATACTAAATATGAAATTTGTGTTTAATTTTCGTTTTTGCTAAAATCCATTTTGTCTTTTTTTTATGACGATATTATCCGTGTATCACTGTTTGAATTGTATTGACGGTGTTGACATACTTTAAATCTCATCTGCTAATATATAATCGAGTTGGTGTCAACCTTAAGAAACTAGAACACAAAGGGTTTTGACTGAAGAAAATGGACTTAATCTAATTTTGTAGGTAGATACTACAATGTAAAAGATATATCATATTAGATCATTAGGTTTAGTTGCATAGGATGAAAACGATGAAATCATTTTAAGTACAAAATTATAAAGCTCATTCAAGAAAAAAATTCACAATACTTATATACAATGAGCTTAACAATGTAATATTTGATATCAAAATGTTAATAATAAATCGAGGACTCTATAGTCCTAAAACGTCTTAAACTATCATTCCGGTATATCAAAGAGAAGTCTTATTATATTATTTCACCGTCAAAATCAAAAGGAATTTATAAAAACTTCTCTCTTAATTTACTAGGAAATACTATGAAACAAAGAACACAATATCTGACGAGTTTTTTTTTACCAATAAACTTGAGATTAACACACATAATAAAATGATTTATAATGTGTTAATAAGTTATTTTCCACTTATTTTAATATAATGATCTCAACTTATGAAAATATTACAACTCATATAAAAACATTAACCCTATTTCACCCTATTCATAAAAGCAACTTATACATACTTATTTACATATAAGTACTTATAATTCAATAAATTCTTAAAACTTACGTAAGGTATTCTCAAATACACCCTAATTATATTTTATAAGGATAAAATGTTTTTCATTTTACATAAGATCAAATCATCAAATAGGTAAAGCTAGAGCACAATTTTTTCTTCTAATCTAAAATTTACCCACTTCTCTCTTACAACACTCTCCTATTTCTTTCTTTGCCTCTTGTGAATCCAGAAATTAATATCCTGCTACGGATGAAAACATTGGAAATGCAGGTAAAAAGAGGAGTATAAAAAAGTTGACTAAGTTGAAGAAGAGAATGTGAAAGAATGAAAAACAAAAGAAGCGTGTAATGTTGTGTTGTGTGTGTGGATGACAGGGATGGAGGAGAGAGAATAGTGGGGTGTTTGGTTGGGTCAAATAAGGTTTAGGGCACCCACGTGCGCCTCCCTTATCACAGAACCCCACTGCGTCCTTTTGATTCTTTTCCAGTCACACCATGTCTCTCCTCTTCTTGTCTTGGTCCCTCCCCTTTTGATGCATCCCCCTCTCCTCATTTTACATGCACCCCCTCTTTCTCTTATCCTTATAACTATTCTCTCTTATCCTCTTTTAACAACCATTTTCTTCATTCCCATTCATAAAATCTTTAAAAAAGTATTGTAACTTACAAATATGGAATATACGTGTTCACAGGGTAAGCATATATTAGATTAGATGCTGTTAAACCAAACACCAACAATTGTGCAGGGTGTTCATGGGTCTGACTCCTAACGGAATGACATTCCCTGAACTGCACCTAATAAAATACCTATTAATCATGATTAGTAGTGATTAGGTTATCTGAATCTCGAGACATTGCTTTGATTTATTTTATCGTTGATATAAAATATTGCTGTAGATAGTTTCTTCCGAACGTACGGGAAAATGCATCCTAATGTTTATATTAAGGTTTATAATTTCATAGGTCGTAGCACAACATGTATGATGCAATAGTGTTGCAATTGGTGACATAGTCATTATTAAAAAACACTAACACATTGTTGTTCCTTTGCTTCGTCCAACAAGCATGTAATCAAGACGTTAGAGCTGTAGTGAAAATGTAGGGGATAGTTTTGGACTATTAAAAAACAAGTAATATGATTGCACTGGCTTATCTTGGCCAATGAAGTGAACCAAATCGAGTTATAATTTTGCAGCTCGTCATTGTCTAAGCCAGATAATTTGTCTGTGAATAACAACACAGCCAGCATTGTCTTTGGTCCAATAACCAAATATTTTGAACACTATAAACTGACCATTGGTGGTTTATGTTGCCTCGTGAAGAGTTGCATAAGAATGAGACACACAATTTCATTGCGATTTGGATTGTCTCTTGTTCGATGACCCACATTTTCTCATAGAAAGACCACAAAAGGAATCATTTATAGTGTGTCTCTTTTGTAGAATGAGACGTTATGATGAAGGGATCCAAGGCTACAACAAGGAGGAGGGCGTAAGGGGTTAGGAAGTGTTTCTAGGATTAGAATTGCATTGGAGGTAAATCAAGAAAAGGTTATCAACTCATAATTACATGATATAGTTGTGCATCGGAAAATGTACCTATTCTTTACATCTCCAAGACTAGTGTAGCATGATGTCAATAAAGAGAATAACAAGCTTGAATAAATGGCATTGGAAAGAAGTATACACTATGCTTAATTAAATACCACAGTGTTCCTTTTATTTTAATTTTTTTTTTTTTCAAACTAAAAGTAAAACTTCCGAAGAATAGCCGGCTATTCAAAGGCCAATTTATTATTTTCACACATATGGTGGCAAAAAGGGGTCCTCCTTCATTATTTGTACGTTAAAAACAGGTTTGAACAGGCATGCTTTGATAAAATGGGCCGAAAATCTTCACTCGTCTCCTTTAAGATAGATTGACAATTTTTTAAAAATTGTTATATATATATAAAATTTAAAATCACATATAATCATATAAATATTTTGTAAGTTTTAAATTGATTAATTAATGTCTTTTATTGATTAAATTAAAATGGTTATCTTTACTTATTAAATTATTTTATTGTAATTAATAATTGTAACTTAATTTTGTAAGTATTAATGATTTAAGTTATAATATTATGGTATATTTGCATCTTTTAGTATAATATAAAAGTTAATATTTTAAACTATTTTTTAACATTCTTAATTAAAAAATATATATAATTGGGTTGTCACTTCAACCTAAATCGTCAAATTTTGACGAGCTAGTAGATTGGCCCATAACCCAAGACACATTTACCTATTCCTAATTTGTTCTTACAAGAATTGAGATTGTCTTATAACATTATGTGTTCTTTTTCACTTTAGTCATAATTTTAAAGAATTTTGTTATCTTGTTACCTTCTTTCCTTCATATGTCCAAGTTCTTTCTTTCATATGTCCAAGTGAAGGAGTGGTTAGAAAAAATATTCCACACACAAGTCAAGGACAAGTGGATGACAATAATAAATGTGCAATTAATGAATATTATATCTAAAAAAAATGTAAACTTATTTATAAAGTTGTAAAGAATCTTTCAAATACTATTAATATTTTATTTCAATCTTACTTATATAATTAATTCGGAATAATATCCTTTCAAATGATTAATTTCATTTGGTTACCCAACATGACAATCAATATTAGTATTAAATTATAATTGTGACTTTTGTTGTGTTTGCTTGAGGGTGTGTATTGTTCATATGGATAGAAAGATATAGACCAACTACATTTGTTTTTGCTGATTTTAGAAGATAGACGAGGGCAAAAATGCAGGAGGGGATAGATGGTGTGAGGTCCACTATTTGTTTAGTGGGCCTAATGGATTTTCCTTGGAATGGATCCACGAAATGTTTCGAGGTTGAGAATGAAGTTTGGGATGACTTGATAAAGGTATTCTACCAAACTTTATTAATTATTGACATGCTCGAATGACCAAATGATAATATGTTATTTGAGACGTTTCTTTTTAGGTAAAATCATTTGTAGCTAAATAAGGGTCAATCCCATTAAACATTAGGATTTGATGGAGGAACTGTGTGGTATTAATCGTGTCATAAGCCAGGATGTGAACACAAGGGAAGATTACTTAGGTTTGGAGGATCTTTCTACTCAAGCTTCAATAAAGAACTCTTTGATGAATTCTTGGAACGATTTTAAAGAATTCTTGGTTAAAATGTGATCTTCAATTTTGTAGAAGTTGTATAAAAGAAAACAATTCAAGAATATAAAAAATCAAGATAGTGTTATAAATTGGGAAGAACCTAGTGACATTCATCCATGAAATAAGCAAGTATGAAGAATCGTCATTTATGACCTAGCTCACAAGATAAGAAATCCTAAGATAGAAAACTCATACTTCTCAAACTTTGATGAACCCCAATGTACCACACAAGATATAAGCTAAGAAGCGTCACTCTAAGATAAACAAAGAAGGGATATGATACACTCAAGATTATAACTCACATATTTTTATTTACCCAATTTTATAAAAATGAGTACAATAGGTTTCCTCTTATAGAGAGTGTGGTGGGAACGGATAAACAAAAACTTCCCTTCCCTAGCCTTATGTCCAAACAAAACATAGAATATGCTAAAAATGGGGACAACTAGTTTATTCTTACAACATAAAAAACAAAAATAAAATATATTTTATTTTTTTAGATCACATAAGATCATATAGTCAGGACAACATATTAGGTCCGACAAAACGTGCATCGACAAAGTTTCAAGGTGAACCTGAATGACGATGTAGAATACATCCTTAAAGAGTCAACATTTGATGCTCTAGTTGATGAAGCTCCTTTATCACCATCACAGATGGATTCTTATAGTCCTGGTTCCACTTAATCTTGTGTCATCTGGTGATACATTGTCATTGCGAGGTTAAGAAAAAGTCTTATGGTTGATGTGATGGATGCATAATTTGACTAACTGACAATGAAGTTGAACATATTTGCAAATACACTTGGTACAAGAAATGTCTTGACTAAAAAATTGTATACCATTGTTGAACGATAGGTGTTGGCAATAGAAAGAACAAATGAACTTATCACCATAGATGTTAGTCACCTCTATAGTAAAGTTAATAGGACAAAGATTAAAATGAAAACCTACAAATTAGTTGTCTGTGGCTAATCTGATGTATATTCCTAGAAAGTTGCAATACGACTGTGGCATGACATTGAGTTCCATGGTTAGACCACAGATGCAGGGTTGAAATGTCAAAAATTCAAGTAGTTTGAATATTAATGACAAATTTCTACATTACTTGTTAATGCATATTTTGAGTTGCCAGTAATTTTACAGAATTATTACACAAAGATATTTTTATATTATGAGTTATAAAAATTTTTTTTTTATTAATTAGCATCATCACATCATGAAACACATGATCAAATGCAAGGACAATGCCATATTTCTTCCATAGTCATTTTTATTACACATGTTTGACAACATTAACCCCAATCTACCATAATGCTCAAGTATTTTCATAAATTTGGGATGATATTCAAGGGTTGAAAGAATGATTAAATAATTTGAACATCAATGTGAACAAGTTTTTGATAGACTACATCAAAGAATTAACAATATGTAACGAAGATTTAATGACTTGAAGGACTATCCAATAAAGTAACTTATATTATTTTAATTATATTTTTATTATTTTTTTATTATTGTAATTTACCTATATTTTTTTCATTTTATTTTATTGTTTTATTGTATGTTTAATTTTAATTATGTGCTCATATGTGACACTAATTTAAGTATATTATTTGAAAGTTTTACTTAATATATAAACTTTCATCTCAAATTTTCACGATTATTTTTATTTCAATTTTATTTCAATTTCAATTTCATTCTACAAAAAAATTATTTTATACACTTTTACCTAGGCAATGTTAGATCTTTTGCAGTTATTTTCAACTGAGTTTTCAATCTTAATGAAAATAATATTTTATAATAATCCTACAAATTCATCAATAAATAACTTATCTTTTATCTACCCAATCAATTAAATCATGTAATTTTTTTTTCATTTCTTTTCATATTTTTACTTTCTTTATTCCTAATTCAAATAATATCACTTTTCACTTTCTTTCCTTTCATTTTCATCATTTTCTAGTTTCTAATCCAAACAAAGCATCTATGACATACATAAGGGCGTATGTTACTCTTGCTTGACACCTCAAAAACCGATTGGCACTAATGGTACCCCTGAAAATGAAGCAAGCTCGTAGCTAGCACTTACAAGCCAACACAACCTGGAATAAGCTGTAACACTCTTGATGTAAATGAATCTGGCACCGCCGTAGAATTTTTTTAGAATTTATTGGCAGACAATGCATTTGACTGTAGGGAATTTATGCTTCAAAGTTTTTAAAACAGTAATATACATGTGTATCTTTCACTTTCACAGTGAGAAACATGTGTCTGTCTCCATTTGAGCAAGTCAGGTCCACATCCAAGATCTGAGAACCTGGAAGGAACATACTACAATTTCACCACGACAAAAGCAAGGGTTGATTCAGCATGATTATCATAGTATTGAAACCAAAGTTCACTGTCTTCCACTAAAGCACAACTGGTCATGCAAAGAAGCAATAGTTCTATTTCATCCTAAAACAATAATTTCTAAAAAAAAAATAATTACAAAAATCTTTGCTTCCCATCCGAGGTGAAGAACCACATTTGTTGGTACACCAGGAACCCTACTCATTCCACCTGAGGATGCTTCTGGGAGAATGTAGTGCAGCAAAAACAGAAGAATAAAACTTCTGTAGGTGGCACTTTTCACATTTCCCTCGAGTAGAAGCAGCTATCGAAGTTAATCTTACAAGACTTTCAAATCATTGTTGTTCAGGTATTAAAAGCATATGACATCAATAATTTTAGTAAAATTGTTAGGTGCATGCATGTATTGGAAGCAAACCACATGAAATAAATATGCACTCCAAAAAATGCCAGATCATAGCACATCTTTTAATCAAATTAGTTAAGTCATTAACCGGAGCAAATTAGATATATTTGTTACCATAGAAATAAAACCACAAGTAGACCTTTCATATTAGAATAATATTTCATTTTGAATTTGACATCTAGCAAATAACATGCCAAAGATTAAATCATTATTGAATGCTTAAAATGTTTGTGAGTGAAGAAAAAAGGGGTACAAATTATGATTGCAAAAGAACAGTTACATTCTCATCCTAAAGCAAAGTAAAACAACAAGTAGAAAACTTTTGTGGCAGATGATAAGTAAATTTAGATTTGCAAAGAAAATAAGGTCTAGTGTTACCTGAGGTACGTGATGTGATTCTTGTCCTAGGTCTAGATTTGAACATCGCTTGAGTAATTTCAGGAATATACTGATCACCTTCTTCACCGAATTTGATTTGCTGGTGCTGGTAAAACACTTTAGACGTAACATACTCTCCATCTTTTTCACCCTCTTCTGTTCCTAGATGATATTGGTGCATAACCCCAATTAGTTTTCTCAGGTTTTCCTCCTCTCGCCAGGCTTATATACAGGACCATAATCTTTTTATAGCCTTTCTGAACCCCAGATGACCGGATTAGTTATTCCAGTCTTTGCCAGCGAGCATTATATGTTCAAACTTTTAATTCAATAATGCTATTTAACTTTTAGAACACATTTCTGTGACTCCAGAAATATGGCAAGTAACACTAAAAAATAAGAAAAGCAGAGACTCAAGTAACAAACAATAACATGCGTTCATGAGACTGGTACTTGGACAATGAGTGTAGCCCTCAGTATGTATCTTGCATCGTGGAAAAAAATCAGGAGACACGGTAAGAAACTGATGGTTTCCTTTTTCACAAGTTTAATAACATATTACTAAGTAAAAAAAACATGCTAAGAGTGCTCAAATGCCGCCACGCAATTCAATGGCACAATTGGCACTATGAATGTTACAGAGAATGTATATGCGCAAACATTCAAATAATATGTTGATTGTATGCTGCATAATTCTGAGTTCCTTTTTTTCCCATCGCCTCTTTCTAACAGGTTTGATTATTTCCGTTTGTATTCATTCCAATAAATACAATATTAGAAGGAGCAATTAAGTACGTGTTAAAATTAGGAGGATTTAGCTTCTGTGAGAATAAATTGAGAAAATTGACTAGATAATATTCTCGTTAACTGATATGTTACCGTGATACAAAAAACATAAAGCACTTATTTATACGAATACAAGATCTAATCCTAATTAAATAAAGAAACAAATCATAAAATATTAGAAAACATTAAAACTTATCGTAAGATATAAACAAATATTGTTAGAAATTTTAATATAATCTAGCTCTCTCCTTAAGCTAAAGCTTAGTAAACTTCAAACTTGTTATGGGTAAACCCTTTAAATACAAGTTTAATAATCTATTTCATCCTACAAGTTTAATATGTTTTGAAGTTTAATTAGATTTCACTTTTTTTATAAAAAAAAAAAAAACAATGTAGTCTCTTTCACCAACAAAATGTCATTAAAAAGATGAAGAGGTGGCAAGTGTCTTTTTTACGTATCATACAATTTAAGTTTAGGTAATAAATCACCGCGTCATCACTGTATTAATTTCATTTTCGTCAATTTAACAAGAAACTATTAAACTTTATATATATAATATAGGCTCCACCAACACGGCCTGTTATCCAAGCCTGATCAATGATCATAGGGTCAGAGATTTTAGTAGGACTACAGATTGGCGGGCTAAATCATATCTGCCATTGATATCAGGCCAGACCACATCTGGGACAAAAACTAATTAAGGCCTAGATAACGATCATAAACTTTTGGACTTTCTTTGTGGATAAGGCAACCTTGATGCAAAGCAATAGCAAAACATTTTCCTTAAGTTGCATATACCTTATTCCGCAAAAGAATCTATAGATTAGCATTCTCAGTTCTTAACCTTTATTATGTTACACAATTTAGATTATTAGTATTTGTCAATTTCCTGATACGGAAATCAAGATCAAAGAGATAAAAATGCTTTGTAGAGCCTTTCAATAGGTAGTGTTTGGATGTGCATCTGTCAAAGTCATTTCATTACTTCACTTCATGCCCTTTTCCCTGTTTTGAACAGTATATATAACAAGGAGATAAAAAAAAATATGTTTTTTTTTGTTTTTCATCCTAACAAATCAGAAACATACAGCGATAAAGTGCGGTTCTTATAAAACCCTGAACTAAAAGATTCTACCTTCTCTGCCTTGGCAGAACTCTATTCCTTCTAGATATACCTTTTCTTGCAAACTTAGATGTACGGGTTACCTTTATGTCATTGACTGTGCCTATGTGATGGCCATGCTTAAAGGCATTGCTTGTGTAACTGGGTTCTCCAACACTATGATTCCTTTTACTCTTACATCTAAGATCTCTACTAATTTCAACTCTAGCATGATGCCTCCTAGGTTGCAAAGACTTCCTTAGGTGGGAGGCTTTATAATCTCTTCTACGCGAAATTGATCTGCTCATTTTTGCAGATATTGGAAAATGATACGAAAGGCTTTCATCTGTGTAATCTTCTTCTCCAGTTTTAAAGTAGAAAATTTTTTTCATGTCCATTCTGACCCTTCTTCTTATTCTTCTTGTTGTCCTGATATTCTGTAGCTTAATACACAAGAAAGTGCAAGAATACTCCCAAACATGGAAACAAGAAGAGAAACACGCCCATATCATTTTGCAAGAAGACCGGCAAAGACATCCACATATGCCCAATTTATGCACCAGATATAAGAACAACAGAACTGCAAATAAACAGAACATACAAACCCAATTTCAGATTTGTCAAATTAAAAAGTGCAAGGTTCGTGTCAATAGAAACATTTGAACTCACCAATGTACGATAGCATAAATACCATCGCTAATTTCAGGATATTGGCAATGCAAAAATTTTCGATATAGCACATGAAATCCCATGTTGGTCCACACACTGAGCTGAAACATATCCAAAGACAAATACATCAAGCATGAAGTGGAAAGTGAAGAAATACATACATGAATCATAATGCATGGTCTTACCTGCAAGACTTTCCAGAAAGAAATTCAATGGGAGAATTAAATAGTTTGCCAATAGCCTGTCCTAAGCCCGATGCAAACGATTCAATGACGTTGCCCATATTCAAGAATCAAAGAGCTGTAGGAGATATTCATGAACAATTTGATCTATTTACTGCTAATGCATAGTATTCAGTGAGGGTTTAAATAAGACACTGATGGAATGCATTCAGCAAGAAGGAAATAAATGTCTTTGATTTGAACATTATAGCGTGTGATGTTCTCAATATCCAAAACCTATTTTGCCACAATCTATCTGCATGAAAACTTAAAATTCAAAACACATACACATCAAAAGAGAATGGTGGCATTAGCATAGCAGCATCTATGTTTTGTGTTATGGTGTTCCTTGAAGCAACGCTTTTATGGGTTACAAATCAAGTTGTGTTAAGAAAATTGTAGGCAGTGTTTGCAGTTTTGCAGTTGTTGTTTTGGTTGAACTCAGAGATAGAAAAGTACCTGTATGTGAAAGAAGGTGGGTAGGCTGCTATTACAGAGCGTTGATTCCAACATCAAAATTTGCCATTATTTCTAACAACATCAGTGTCTTTAGTGGACATTGGCATGATTACATAAATAAGAAGTTAACGAGGAAGACGTAACCGTTATTATATTTTACATATTTTGAAAGAAAAAAAAAAAAAAGAAAAAACTGCCAACTGAAAATCCTATAGTCTGGTCCATCCCAAGGGCGGGAAGGAGACAAACCAAATCAGTCCATCGTTTGAGTTGACCAAATATAGAGAGAAAAAAAAAAAAAAAAAAAACTTTATGTTAAAATTTTTATATTTATTATATTAATAAAAATTTTTTTAAAAAAAAAAAAAAATAATTATAAAAAAATAATAATAA
>Ga0099825_1008354_pt1 | contig 12274 bp, 6 predicted proteins | sample SiratroredBW_FD_76838 | JGI IMG/M metagenome (GOLD analysis project Ga0099825, IMG submission 76838) | Root nodule microbial communities of legume samples collected from California, USA - Siratro red BW | ecosystem: Host-associated > Plants > Roots > Nodule | place: USA: California | collected...
ATATATATATATGTATAATAATAAAATAATAATTTATTTTAATATTAAATGCTTGTATTTTACAGCATACAATATCAAAGTATCAACACTTTTTTTTATGTTGAAAATAAATTTTTGCACATTATTATTTGTTATTTAGACCTGTCTTGGTTGTGATATCTCAAGTTCAGGGTGACTGAGAAGTAATTGTGCATATATCTAAATTCTTAACTTCATGATTCTACTGTTTGACACTTTGTTATATATTAGTCAACATGTTACCATTATTTTCTCATAAGTAATTATTACTATGTGATAGTCATTATTTTGTAATCCCAACGTAATAATTTTTCTGCACACCCATAAACAAACAGCTTGAATAAGCATGAGTACAATAAATGAGTTAGAGAAATTGTGGAGCAAATTTGGACAACCGTAAGAGATTTAAATGTCCAGGTTGTTGCTCAATGTAAAAAACTATTAAAGTCATAAATAAATTTTTAGCTGAAAAATATTGCAAATATTTTGTGTTCTATCACAATATAAACTATAGTTACAAGTGCTTTCCTAACTTAATTATTCTAATAATGTAGTTTTGATTCTATTAGTTGGTCCATTCCATTGTTTTTTTCCTCTTTATCATTATTAGTATTCGATGAGTGAAGCTTGCTAAAATAGTTAATTGTTTCTCTCTTAAACATAGAGGTGGTTTGCTTGAGAAAGTAAGAAATTTTTTCAAGGTAAATATATTGTGTTTTATTTTTGTCTTGGACTTTGTTTATAGTCATGAATGATCCTATTAAATGACATAGGATGAGACAATTCAATGTACTAGAAATAACGAAATCAAATAATATTTGGTTCACATACATTACATGCCTAATTGACCCAACAATATATGTTGTAAGCTTCTATTCTTAGTTATTATTATGCCTAGTTGACCCAACAATATTTGGTATTGTAAACTTCTATTCGTAGTTATTATTGTTAATGATTTTATTAAAGCAAAAGTCCATCATAATAATTTTGATTAAGTATTGTAAACAACTAAGTATACATATGATCATGCTTCATTTGTAGGACAACAACTTAGTTCAAGATACAAGTGTTGATGATACAATATTGTGCTGTCTCAAGTTACATCTAATAAAACTTTTACAAGATTAAACAATACACACATAGATCTAAGCTAATCTCGTACTACATGAAAACATATATGTTTATTCTATGTTGCTGGGAATGTCTAGTACTTTCATGTGTCAAGAGGATCCATTTGCAAGAACAGGTCACATCAAATGATTTCTTTGATAAAAAGCTAAAACTGTTTTTCTTTAACAATTTCCTTACACTAGCATTAACAACTCTACAAAGATTGTCTACTTCATAAGCCTTTGCACTTTAGACAGTCAAGCAAAGGTGTTTTTCTCAAGAGGAGATAAGTACATCCAGTTATTGAGAGGTTATATAAAAGAAGAAAATATCATTTAATAATGTTGCATTGACAACATTTAATGCATCCTTCACATTCAAGATCATTAGACGAAACAATGACATTCAGAAGAGTTGAAGTTACTCATAGGCCAAAAACATATTTACAAGGACTACTTTTTTCAAAACCTGTAAAAAATAATTCAAGAAAAAGAAGAAAGTGAGAGACCACATTTCACTGTATTGAAACTCAACTAAAATTTCTATTCTCGTCAAAAGCTTCATAGTGAACATGGTTTATGTGCAATTAACAAACTAGAGGAAAGTGCACATATTTCTTATATGTCTACAGACGATATTTCTCTCTGGTGAACAATTGTGTGATCTGTTGATCACCACTCAGATAATCATCTGCATATCATAATCAGGAGTGGTTTCTTAGTAAAGAATATTTGGTTATTAGGTATGAGTGATTATTGTTCCAAAAATACCCAATTAAGTCAGGAATAACTTGTAAAATAATACTTATTATGTCAAGAGTGACTTGGAAAATAATACTTGATTAAGCTAGGAGTAACTTGTGAAAGAATATTTAGTTAAGACAGGAGTAGTTTGAGAAAGAATACTTGGTTCACAAATGGCTTGTGAAAAAATACTTGGTTAAGCCAAGAGTGACTTAGGAAAGAATACTTGGTTAAGTTAGGAGTGACTTGTGAAAGAATACTTGGTTAAGACAAGAGCGAATTGGGAAAGAATAATTAGTTAAGTCATGAGTGATTTGTGAAAGAATACTTGGTTAAGCGAGGAGTGACTTATGAACGAATACTTATTTAAGCTAGGAGTGACTAATGCTTGGTTAATCTAGGAGTGACTTGTAAAGAATACTTGGTTAAGTTAGGAATGACTTGAAAAAGAATACTTGGTTAAGCTAGGAGTGACTTGTGAAGAAATAATTGGTTAAGTCCGGAGTGACTGTAAAAAAAATACTTAGTTAAAGTAGGAGTGACTTGTGAAAGAATACTTGGTTAAGTTAAGTGAAAAAATACTTGGTTAAGTTAAAATCAACTTGTGAAATATAATTGACTAAGTCAGAAATGACTTATGAAAGAATACTTAGTTAAATAAAAAAATGTCTTGTGGAAAGAATACTTGAACGAGGTTAGACAAGAGTGGTTGGGAGCCAAAAAAAAATTTTAAAGGATTAGTCAAAAGTGGCTATGAGTCCAAAAAATGTTTATATTGTACTTTGCAGCATTAATAACGCTTAATAGAAATCAATCTCTAGATATTGAATGTCGTCTACATGTTTAGATGAGCCAATATAATAATATCTTGTATATTTTTTCTTTTGTTTTATCTCTTTATATTACATTTTATTATCATCTCTACTAGCTTAGAAACCAGATTTATTATGACGATACATGTTTAAAACGTTTTATTCTCATGAATCTATTTGATGAACTCTATCAAATACAAAAATTACTATCTGATTACTTGTTATATAACATTATCATCTAATATTTATCATCAAAACGATATTTAAGAAAAATATTAAAAGTTAATTAAAACATATTCTACTATTATTCTTACGTTTTTTCCTTTTTCTTGTTTTCCATGTATTTGGAGAGGTATCTCATATTTGAGATTCAAGTTTTGGATGACAAGAATGTCATACTACCATCTCGAGTTTGAAAATTTAAGTGTAATTAGTTTATCCTAGTTTGCGCGTCTGATGGGTTTGGCCACAAAATAAGTGCTTAATCTTCCGTAGCTTTTACCATCTAAAGGGTGGAAGGAACTGCCTTTGTCATTTGGAAGTCAGTTTGAAGCCTTCTTTCCGGTTAGCCTCTACGAATTTGCCTTGAGGCTAAAAATCCTTCTCTCAAGCTACCTTCACAACCTGTTTGCAACTTTTTCAGCTTCTTTCCCAAACGGGTGTTCCTATATTCTTCATGTCATTATTTGTTATGTTTGGAAGGTATGAAACTATCGCAGTCCATCTGTAATTACGAATTATTTTTATATTTTCGATAAATAAATTAGATATAATATACTAGGATACAGACTATTATATTTTTTTTAACAGATACAGACTATTATATACTATAATACAGACTATTATATAATGATATCATATAATTTGATAAATATTTCACACATTCAAAAGCAACTTTTATTATTATTCTTTCAATTTGTTACGTAATATTTTTTCTAATAAAAAAAACACAATTTCTTTTTTGGTAACCTAACATATTTCGTACAGTAAATCATAATATGTGTTCAATTTTTTTTCGTTTGTATAGTAATTAAATAATTGTTAATTCTACGATTGCTCAGTCTTCATTGACACAAGTCCTCTAGTACAATGGAGCAATAGTCTGATTAATATACACAAGAGAGAGTTGCATCCAATTTTTCTTACATACATTTTTGTTTTTGGTCCAACAGTGCATGAAATTATAAAATTATAAAACTAGAAAGTTATTGTAAAACTATATAATTATAAAATTATAGAATTAAAAAAATTATTAAATTACAAATTAAATAACTATAAAAGTTATGAAACCATAAAATTATAATATTATAAAATCAAGGTAAAATAATAAAACAATAAAATTATATAATTAAAAAATTATAGAATTATAGAATTATATAATTCTAAATTTATAAAAAAAAAGTGATGTTACTATCTACAAATATTATCAATAAGTAATTACTTGAGAATCTCATCAATAAATAATTACTTACAAATTATGTCCAAATATAATTACATGTACACAAAATCTATAGATTATTACATAAATGTGTTATCTATAAATTATGTTATATAAATTTATCTGAATTTGAAAATTTCTTATGTAGTTGTTAGTTATGAAATTTTTACTTATCAAACTTTACCTAATGAATTTTTTTGTCATAGATAATTCATAAGTAACTAGTTTTTACTTAAACATTTCTAACAAATTTTAACTATAGATAATTCTGATTTTTTCATTATGAATAAAGAAATACTAAAATAAAAATAAACTTGCTCCAAATTGAATTATTATAATCTGTTATAAATATTCTATTCTAAGTTATTGCCGATGGTTCAATGATTTTAGAAGAATGATAAGAATCTACTTTAGATTTGAAGAGAAGATTGAAAAAATTAAATAATTAAGAAGACGAAAGAAAAAACGCATGACCTTACCCAACTTTTGTTTTTAAAGAAAAAGAAAAAGAAAATAAATAATTAAGAAGACGAAGAAAAAAACGCATGACCTTACACAACTTTTGTTTTTAAAGAAAAAGAAAAAGAAAAAGATATTAAATAATTAAGAAGACGAAGGAAAAAACGCATGACCTTACATAACTTTTGTTTTTAACAATTCTTTTAAAAAAAAGAAAAAAAATTAAATAATTAAGAAAGACGAAGGAAAAAACGCAGGACCTTACACAACTTTTGTTTTTAACAATTCTTTCCATTTTCTGCTGTTTATGGCCAAATATTCTCACTCTCTCTAGTTTTATTTAAGGACAAATTTTATTTTAATTTGATTGTCTTTTATGATAAAATATTATTATTTTTATTATAACTTTCATCATTTATAGTAGAGTGATAGATTATATAATAATTTTATAAAATGTAAAATATTACTTACATTTATTATTTTTTGTGTCATGACCTAAGAAGATATGAGATGTACTATGTATATGTTCCTTTACATTTTTTCTAAATTGGTTAAATTAGTGTAATTTATTTTTAATATTATCAAAATTGATAGTTCTTTTTTTAAATTTTTAAAATAGATAATTGTACATTATAAATGTTGATAATATCAATTTTGATATTATTGTGAAAATTATGATTTTATTGTAAAAACTCGTTTCGTAAACATGATTATAGTTTTGAAAGAATAATGTGAGATCGCTGTTTAAGAATACGATTTCATTCAATTATTTTTTAACTTTTTAAACATATTTCAATTACTATAATTCTATTTATAATTATAATATAATAACTACTATTATAATAACAACCAAATTGATAATGATAAAGAATTTGCAGAAAAATAATCTAATGAATGAGTAAAAACAACTCTTTCTCATTCTTTGTTATTTAAAATGTAAAAACCCAGACCTTTAATATATTTTACATTGTTTTCTTTTTTTTTTTAATTATTCTTTGTCTACCCTTGAAGACAGATTAAATACTCTTACTTTAGCATTAAATACATGTGACTTTTTTTACACAACTATTTGATATGACTTATTAGGCTTATTAGACAAATAGCTTCTTTCTTTTTTAGCTTAATGTGGATATTTTAATATCATTGGCGGACTCTAACACTAACACCTATCTTTTTGAAAAAAATTGTTTGTATCGATAAACTTTCAAAACGTTCTTTAAGGATCTTGATGTTGAAAAAACATTTGAAAGATCCTTTTGAAAGAAGGAAAAAGTGTATAAAAAAGTATTTATATTTGAAATTTAACATATATCGAAATGTTTAAGGCTTGAGTTTATAAGACGAAATATTTAAGAAAAATTTATGAGATGAAGTATAAATATCTATAAATAAGTCTTAATAATTTAACAGTATATTTTTCCCCTAAAAGTATTGCTAAATTGAGAAGTATTAATATTTTAAATAATTAATATTTATTTTTTAATGTAAATATAAATATATTTTTGAATTGTTTTTTTAATGATTTAATCATGAATTTTATGTTATTATAGAATCAAAAGTAATGTTTAATTATTAAAGTACAATCTAATTCTAAATAATTTTGAAAGAAATATTCTTTTTTCAATTTTTGAATTATATATATTTTAAAAGAGAAGAAAAATAATGTTTGTAATGAATAATGATGTGAATAAAGGTATAAAATTTAAAAAGGGATAAACATAATAATAAATATTCTCAGATTTTGCATATATGAAATAAATAATTTGTCAAGATCGAAAAAAATATATTAATTTTAACAAGAACATAAATATAAATTTTACTTAAAAATACTCAAATAATTAAGTAATTTAAGTAACAATTAGATTCAATGACGTCACCAATCATTATTACTTACATTTTATTCAGTTGATAAATGTATATACTCATATGAATAATATCTAATGGTCTTTCGTAATTTATTAACGATAGAAAGATAATTAACAATTAATTATTTCATGCATACAACAGCAGGTCTATAGTTTTTAAAACTAGAAAAGAATATCCCTATTATTTGTATACAAAGAATAAAAAAAGTTAAGATACATTATTTTTGAAAATTAAAAGCGTGTCAGTCATTATCGCAGAGATCTTATTTATTTTAATTTCCTTTTAGAAGCACAAGATATTCTTATTTCTCCTTTTTTTGGGGAGGGGGCAAGTTCTTTTTCTTTTCACCCATCATAAAGATAAAATTTAATAACAAAACAAAAATATATGTCATTGTACTCTAACTTTAATTATTAAGACACATTTCATTATTGATACAATACAAAATGGTAAAATATGACATTTTTGAATGAGGACAAGACTCCTAAACACGTGTCAAGAAGATATGCATAGATTATTATTACACAATAAATGTATTCAAAGATCAGGGGCTAATAAATAATTAAAAATAAATCAGCATTATCCCGTGGGATGACTTACACCAACTTTGGTTTGGTCATGCGTTTCCTTCCTTCTATAAAATTGGAGCCATTCCCCACTCACTAACTTGATAAGTGAAGAGAGATAAAGAAAAATATCAATCTTCGTCATCGTCGTATCATGGCTTCTACTCTCAGAATTTCAAGGCTCATCTCTCGCACCTTATCTTCTGCTTCCTTCTCTTCAAGAGGTAGAGATGTGTTCTTCATCGCACCCCACCTTCTGAAGATGGTCTCATATTTTTTGTGTTGAAAAAAAAAAAAAAAAACCAAGCGATTTGCTATCTGTTTTGTTAATTTCATTTTCTTTTTCTTTTTTGAACTGATTTTTTGTTGTTTGGGAAAGAAAATATGTTGGGAGGGTAGAGTTAGGTTCATGCAATGATTGGTATTTGGTTAGGTGTCTAGATGTCTTAATTGTACTTGTTGATCATCGGTTTTCAGTTACAAGTACTGCTTGTTTGTACAGTTTCGAATTGATGTGTGTCTGGGTGCTTTGATTTGGATTTATCGTTTGCCGTTTTTTTTAAGGCCGTTGTTAATTATGTGTACGGATCAACATTTTTGAAGACTAAAAAGTGAAACTTTCAGGTGGGAATAGTTACCTTGGCTCGAGACTGTGTAAATACAGCACTGCTGCCGCCATTGAAGAACCCATTAAACCAGCAGTGCAAGTGGAGTACACCCAACTCTTGATTGATGGAAAATTCGTAGATGCTGCTTCTGGTGCATGTTTTTTTGTTTGTTTATTTTGTGAATCTTGTTTCCTTTTTTGGCTAAGCAAAAAGGTGGAGGAATAAAGGAAGGAAAAAGAGAAGAAATTTTTAGGGGCGGTTTTTTGGGGTATCTGACTAATAGGATTCTTGTGGCATCAGGTAAAACTTTTCCAACTTTGGATCCAAGGACGGGGGAAGTGATTGCTCATGTTGCTGAGGGTCACTCTGAAGATGTTGATCGAGCGGTTGCAGCTGCGCGCAAAGCATTTGATCATGGTCCATGGCCTAAGATGACAGCTTATGTATTTGAGCATAACCCCTCTCTAATGTTTCTTTTCCTGTGGTTCACAAAGGCATTATCTCTGGTCTCATGATTCCTAGGGGAAATCCCCTTTTTGCTTCCTTTTATTTGATTTTACAGGAAAGGCAAAGGATCTTGTTACGTGCAGCTGATCTGATTGAGAAGCATAATGATGAGATTGCAGCACTTGAGACTTGGGATAATGGAAAGCCTTATGAACAATCTGCTAAGATTGAGATTCCAATGCTTGTTCGTCTGATTCGATACTATGCTGGTATGTGGGACACAAGAAGTGGAACTTAGCCTACCGCTCTTTGTTTTGTGAAAATTTGGTGACACTTGTGTTTGCATGATCCCCAGGTTGGGCAGATAAGATTCATGGTCTAACAGTTCAAGCTGATGGACCTTATCATGTGCAAACTTTGCATGAACCCATTGGTGTTGCGGGTCAGATCATTCCTTGGAACTTCCCTCTTCTCATGTTTGCCTGGAAGGTTGGACCAGCATTGGCCTGTGGCAACACCATTGTTCTCAAAACAGCTGAGCAGACACCATTATCTGCTTTATATGTAGCAAAACTATTCCTTGAGGTTTGTGATAGTAATATTGCCCAATATTTATTTTGCAAGTAGCATAATTTTGTGGAGTTTAATGTACTCAGAATATCCCCAATACTCATCATTTCGAATTTGTGCTCTGTCTGGCAGGCTGGACTTCCTACTGGTGTTTTAAATGTGGTATCAGGATTTGGTCCAACTGCTGGTGCTGCTCTTGCAAGTCACATGGATGTTGATAAGGTACAAAAATATTTGGCCTCTGCGGTAGTGGAATAATGTACTTCCTCTGTCCAACGATGACTGCAGTTTTGGTTTTTTAAAAATATTCCAAATTGATCGATGTTCTTAGTTTTCAATGAAGCATGAATCTTTCTTTCATAATTTGCCTCAAATAATGCTTTTGGTTTACAGATAAAAGTAATGCGTGTGTCGACAGAGTGAGGTTATTTTAACAAAACTGCTTTATAAAGTGACACATTCATTGTTGTTCTTAATTTGTGTGCAGAAACCTTAAACTGTTGTCATTGTGGGACGATAGTGATAATGGTTTTAGTGTTGGCATGAATGAGTAAATTCTATTGAATTGCAATTTCAGTTTCGTTGTCTTGTGTAAAAGTTTCAAGTTCTAATATGGTATTTATTTGGATTATTAGACATCTAGACACGATAATGACTTAACAACATGAATATTTGTTATTCTCTCACAGCTTGCTTTTACTGGTTCCACTGATACTGGGAAAGTTGTCCTTGAATTGGCGGCTAAAAGCAATCTTAAGCCTGTAACTTTGGAGCTTGGTGGAAAATCCCCGTTTATTGTGTGTGAAGATGCTGACGTAGATCATGCTGTTGAGCTGGCACACTTTGCTTTATTCTTTAATCAGGCATGTAAAATATAGTGCTCTTGTTGTAAAACAATCAGTGGTCATGGCACTTGGAAAACTTGATTAGTGTTGTTTGTGACATTCAGGGACAATGTTGCTGTGCTGGGTCACGAACATATGTACACGAAAGTGTATATGATGAGTTTGTTGAGAAAGCAAAGGCTCGTGCTTTGAAACGTGTTGTTGGTGATCCATTCAAGGGGGGAATAGAGCAAGGTCCTCAGGTAAAATGCTAAGAATTCCTTACATTGCATCTTCATGTTTGATCCTGGAGCTTTGTTTTCCATGATTATTTGATGGTATAGCAAGCATTGTGTTTGCATTTCACTAACTCAATACTAATTGCTGATGACTGGAAATAGGTTAACCTCCTACTTATGTTCCCTTGTCTTAATGCATGATTCTTATAAAATGTCTAATTACACTGTTGATTTCATCTTCAATCTTCCAAACAATCAGATTGATTCAGAGCAATTCAACAAAATCCTGAGGTATATCAAATTTGGGGTTGAAAGTGGAGCTACCCTTGAAACCGGAGGAGACAGACTTGGCAACAAGGGCTATTACATTCAACCTACTGTCTTCTCAAATGTTAAGGTATATCTTCTTAGTTGCATTTAGCGTCTTATAAACGAGAATGAAAAATACAAAATACATCTCCTAATGTTTTCAATTTAATTTGTGACAATCATCACCAGGATGACATGAAGATTGCAAAGGATGAAATCTTTGGTCCAGTCCAATCCATATTGAAATTCAAGTAAGAAAACAAAAAAATGTGGATTTCTTTGAAGAGAATGGTATTGTACTAGAACTGTGCACTAATTTATGTGTTGATCATCCCAGGGACCTTGGTGAGGTTGTTCAAAGGGCAAATAACACACGATATGGACTTGCAGCAGGAGTGTTCACAAAGAACATAGACACTGCCAACATTTTGACTCGGGCACTGAGAGTAGGAACAGTTTGGGTAAATTGCTTTGACACATTTGATGCTGCAATTCCCTTTGGCGGTTACAAGATGAGTGGTCAGGGCAGAGAAAAGGGAGAGTATAGTCTTAAGAACTACTTGCAAGTGAAGGCAGTTGTTAACCCCTTGAAGAACCCAGCATGGCTTTGAGTTTGAGCATTTCTAGCATTTCCTGGATGATCAATATTTCAGTGTTTCAACTATGATGATGATAACTTAATAAAACACTGTTTTTTTGCTGTACCCCATGAGTCATTACATTGTTCATATGTTTCTTATCTTCATCCGTTTATCTCTTACGTCTTTTTCTTGGCGCAGCATTTGTATGAGCCAGCCTGACACACTATGTTACTCTTGATTTGGCAAACTCATCTAGGTGTGATTTTTTATCATGTTATGTTATGGATGAAAAAAACACTAGATAGTTACATTATACTGAGTTAGATTAGTTTCTGATTTTAAGGATATAAAAACTTGTCACAAGACAATAATATGGTAAGTGAAACTAGTCCCAAAGTAGGTTTAAAGTTAGAAGGGAAATTTTGTTTTTTTTAAAAAAGTCAGTTTACTCTTTTCAAGCCAATGACATATGGTTTCAAGCTAAATTTAATTTTTAATTATACGTGTTTGAATTAGATCATTTCAAATTAATTTATGTAAGTTTTTTCAACCACATGATCTTTTGAAAGTGAAAGATAAGAAGAAATTCAAGCTCACGAGCGTAAGGAGAAAATCGAGCGTTGACCGATCACGTGAAGGGCAAAACTCTCAGATAAAGAATTAATTAATCAAAGAATAGTTAGAAGGAGGTTGATCCCATAATACTTTAAGCAGAAATTATAGGAATTCTTTCTAACAATTTTTTTTAGGTTATTTTTATTTATATTAATTTTAATTTTATATACTTGTTTAAATGAAAATATGTGTATTATTATTTCATACTTGATATACAATTTATATTTAAATGAAAGCATTGTATTGTATACCTCACATAATAATATTTTTGAGATTTAAAATCTAAAATTTTAAAATATAATTAAATATAAAATAAAATTATTAAATACTTACATAAATGAAAGTATCTTATTATATATATATATATATATATATATATATATATATTATATTAATTATTTATTTTAATAAGTAAAAAAAAGATACCACAATTTTAAGGATAAAATCATTAAAAAAAATATCTACGTCATATATAAGTTACAAAGTGTATATTATTTATTAATTGCTATAGATACAATTGATATCACATTTTTTAATTGACAAGTATTTAAAATTTCAATGCTTTCCAAAAATATTTTTCGGAATGTTGAAATATCAATCCATTTTATAGTACTATTATAAAAAGATATTTTTGAAAATAATATATATAATAAGGTGTATTACTAAATCTGTGTAAACAATTACCATTTTTAACGTAGGTTGAATCTTATAGAAATTTTTTTTTTCGAATTTTCCTTCTCATTTAATAAGTTTCATTATGATTTTACAATTTTCAATAAATCTTAATCCATAACAGAGTATATTAAGAAAAATGTATTAAACAAATGTCTTGTAAACACTTTTATTTCATGTATAATCAAGATTTGAGGTTCATTTTAATTTTCAAACTAGGATTCAATATATCATTGACATGTCAACAGGAGGAGATAAATAAAATAGAAAGGATGAGTGAGAAATAAAACGAAAGTTATAAGGTGTTTTCTTGAAGAAAAAACAGAGAATAAAGGGGGAGATGGATAAAAGAAAATTAGAAATAAGTGAGAAATAAAAAAAAATGTTATTAGTAGAA
>Ga0099825_1008358_pt1 | contig 12270 bp, 9 predicted proteins | sample SiratroredBW_FD_76838 | JGI IMG/M metagenome (GOLD analysis project Ga0099825, IMG submission 76838) | Root nodule microbial communities of legume samples collected from California, USA - Siratro red BW | ecosystem: Host-associated > Plants > Roots > Nodule | place: USA: California | collected...
TAATCATCAATATCACCTACTAATTGCTAATAAACATCATAAATTGGTTACCTAATGCTTCTATGAAGGATTAATTGAAAGATTTTGAATAACGAACGGAAGTCGCGAATGGCTTACCTAAACCGGACGAAGGTTCTCTTAACCGGATGGTTAGCTAACGAAACGGCTGAAGGAAGTATTTGGCTCACTAGCACAGCGGGGAGAGCTTTGGATGATGTTTATTAGCAATTAGTAGGTGATATTGATGATTAGAGTAGTTGATTTGGGATTTGGGAGGCTGTCGACGGCAAATTTGAGGATTTTTCGATTTGCTGGGTTGAGAACCGGATGAGGTTGTCCGGTTTTTATTTTTTTTTGAAATGAGAACCGGATGTACCCCCATCCGGTTCACAATTTCAAAAAACTGTAAACCGGATGACCTGGACATCCGGTTGGGAAGGGGAGGGGTTTTATTAAGATAGGGGTATTTATGTAATTTCATGAAGGGCAGTTATGGAATAAAAAAATTATATAGAGGTGCAGGAAGAAGGTAGAGGAAGAATTTGTCTTATTTTATTGCTCTTATTTATTTCCGTTTGAAAAAAATATAAAAAAAGTTGAAGTTGGACCGAACAGAATCAAAGTATAACAAATTTCATTGAATAAAATTAATCTAAAACGTCAAGGTATAAAGACATGTAAGAATGTTAACTAAATCTTATAAAAAAATCCATTAAAATATGTGGATATAATGTGATAAGAATGTTATAAAAGTATTTTATTATAATGATTACTCTTTTAAATTATTAAAAAATTAAAGTATAAATAAAAACTTAGAAAATTGTTTTTATCATTTAAATAAAAATTCAAAATTATCTTAATCAAAGAAAAGATGGACACAAGTATTGCCTATTTGACCCGCAACAATAATATACACCATTAAACTCTTAATCTAGTCAACTCCAAAATAATGTTTAGACCTACATTCAATAAGTTGGATATTAACTGAAGAATTGACAATTTATTTGAATATAAAGTTTAAAAATGAATTTGAATTTAAATGTTTAGTCACACCTGGTCAACATATGTTATTATTAAACTTTAAATAAGTCTTTTATTATTCTTTCTAACATATCTACTAAAGTAACCTTTGCTTAACTAAATAATCCCTTTCAAATACTTTCATAATTTTAAAAATATTTAACTGTGTAAAAATATACGTATTATATAATTTTCTTCACCATTACAATTAATTAGTTTCTGTGTTGATTTTGTACTTACAAGATCTTCATGGAGAGCAATAGTTAAAATGGGATATTTATAATCTTAATAAGTAAAAGAAACAATACCATGTACAAAAGTTAAATTAGTTAAAATAACCACATTTACATTAACCATCATATCTCAGAATATCTATAATCGGTTGAAATTAATAACTTAGAACGATAGTATAAATCAATTGAAATTGAAAAACAAAACTACCATTATTAAGATTGAAAGAACACTGAATAACAGTAAAAAAAGTTTCATATGTTTGATTGAAATAAATTTCCTCATCCTCAAATCCTAATCTCACACCCTATTAAAGCTTATTTCATTCCAACATTTTACTTCTGTACTAAAATTATTTGAGTTCTAAACTTGTTAAATTTACATCTGTATTCCATTAAGTACAAATCACCAAAATCTGAAATGTGGAAGGGGTGCTCATAGCTAATATAAGAAGGGAAACTAGTTTTTCATTCACTAATCTGTGATCCAATACAAGACCATGAAAACAATTTCATTTGAATATGCAGCTTCAAAACTAACTGCTAAATCATGTTGAAATACTATCTATCAATGAAGAGTTAATAAAAAAGAGTAAGGAAAGTTGCAATATAAATTAATTTGAGGAAGTGATCAACTTGATAATCAATTGTAGCTCCCCAGACTCAACCCCACGAAGCCTTAACCAAACATTTTGAACCACTTCACCATTAACACAATTGATACTGCTTTCACGGGCAAGACAATTTTCACTGTCTGGTGTCACCTTCCTCAATGTTGTCTCACCAGATGCAGAGGACACCTTTAAAATATCTCTTAATCTTGATGCAGATATCAATGGTTGAAGGTTCAGATAACTGCTCCCCATCTTGTCATCAGCCTTTAAAAAATCTTTGTCAAACACTTCCTATCCAAAAACCAATAGTCACACAACATCAATAACTGAAAAATAGTCAGTAACCTTACACAAGAAGTTTGAACCACAAATCTAGTGCAAACTACCCAAATCTCTTACCACTGCCCAGTACATTACATGTAGTAAATTAATTGCCTACTCTTTTACTTCTCTTTTTAGGTCATCTCAAGATTTTTTCTTTTCCATTCAATCAACTTCCAAATTGATGTTGCAATCAACTAACAGGTACTAAATTTTTAATCTGAAAATTTTATTTTGTATCTCCAAAACTCAATATATATATACAAATGCAAGTGAATGAGGAAACTCACCAAATTCAGAAGTCCAAAAGGTTCAGTGAGAGTGAAATTCAGCTCTTCATTCCAAACAGGATTCAAGGAACAATGGATGACTCTGGTCTTTGCTGTCTGATTCATGATATCTAACATGTAAAACTGTTGATATGAAAAATAGAAACAAGGCAAAATTGAAATGTGAATCAAAGTTACCTGATTCCCCAACTTCACAACAACATAAGGGTCACTGCTCTTGAAATCCCGGATAACTAGTTTTTTCCCTTGCACAACAATCACTTTTAGCAACCTCAATTGTTGTTCATCCATTAACTCCTAAAAGAACATGAGAAATATCTATTTATCAACCCCACCACATCAACAAAAACATGCAGTGGACTAAGACAGAGAATGCAGAAAAGCAACAAATTAAGCTAAATTAGCACGCCCACTTACCCAACAATAACATAAACTAAACTATAGGAAAGAAAGTTTGAGACTTGTTGGTGATGATGGAGAATATTGTTGCTGTTAATTGTTCATCTCACTCAAATTTAATGCTAAAAGAATGTCCTCGTCCCCCCCTGCTGCAGGTAACAATACAAAGCTACAACAATAAAAAAGGCCAGGTGCCGGTCATTTGTTTGCCGTAGCATTGACCATTGACCAGAGACTTATGGTGGTGTGAACAAATTTATGCTCGCAGAATATTACAAATTTCTGTTTCATTTTACAACATTCAAACTTCTTTTCTTATTTCCTTTTGCCATTCATACCGAGAAATCTTTAATAACGAAGACAAATTTTCAACTGTTTGAATATTTGCTCTTGTATTTACAATTTCACCTGCCCAAACTAATTTATTACTAAAACTTTACTTCAAAAAAGAAACTTGTCAATGAACAGTAAAGATGCTCACTGTTACTACCCTTTTTTCAAAGCGTTTAATTTTCAGACCTGCTTTAATGTGAGGTTGGTATAACCAAAACATGATTTGTCTACAAACTGATTTAAGCATTTTGCTTCCTATCCATGTCCTTGAGCACATCAATCCAATAATTGAATCCTCTTTATATTTTGAATATTTTCTTCTATTAATTTTAGCCATTAAATCACATTTTATTTTAGACGAAAAGTTCAAACAAGAAATGTTAAAGCAAATTAAAGTATGCAATAAAGTGGATTTAACCCTTGTTTATACTGTTAATCAAGCTATGTTTTTGGCTTCCCAAAACATCATGATTTTTTAAATTTGATCGATCTTTTTTAAAAGTGGCTCATAAAACACTATCATTTCCCATATAATCTGATTTAGTTTGCGTATATTTTATTTTCAAATATCATAACTTCGTTTTGATTCAGTCCCTCATTTTTTCAGCCAGGTATACTTAACAAATAAAAGCCTAATTGACAAACCATGGTGGCAGAAAAAAAATGAAGGACTAATTATTCTCTTTAAAATATTATCTTTAAATTTGAAGAGAACAGAAAAAAAAAAAATAGCTCATTATTTTGGTCAGAACTCAACTATTTGACAGCACTAAAAGAGTGATTCTACTGTCCACCATTCTTCGTTTGTTTCATGCATTTAATTTTTATACCTTCTATTTTAAGTGTCTTAGAATTAAAACAATTTTATACCAAACCATTAGTTACAAATCGAATGTACATGTTTGCACCTTCATTTATAAGATGCATGTTAAAAGTCGGCAAGAGCACACTGGTCAAATCACAAAAGGTGAAATAATATCACGTCAAGAATGTTTCATGATTTTCGATGGTCTCTCCTCTTGAAAGTGACTCCTCAGAAACATGCCAAAACTAATCATTATAAAAAAACTATGCTAAATTAAGAATGGTTTAATGGTATCTATTACAGCCTTGGGATAATTTACCCAATTCTCTTCCTTAAAAGATGGTATCTAATATATTGTGGGTGATTTACTTAAACTCCCTGTACTCGCATCGATTTTGGTGCAACTGGTTTAATATAAATTAAGGACAGGATGATAAGGTCACCTTTTTGAATTTTATGTGGCGAAGTACAAATATGTTGAAGTCCTAAAGATACAGATGCAATTACCCCACCTATAGCTGTACACATGGTTGATTGACCGAGTCAATTATATCAATTGTGTGGGAAGGATGAAGGGCACCTAGATAAATCATATTCATGTGCTTCACCTATCCCCTAAACTAATAATTAAAAGCTAATTTAGCAGGAAAATGGCCCTAAAGAACCCAAAAGTGTCACCAATTTTTTCCTTATAAACATGGGGATGACTGCTGTCATTTTATGCTCTACAGGGTGGCTACAAGACATGCTAAGCATATTTATTAATGTTAATAACTAAATGATCTCCAATTTGGCAGTGCAGTCATCATTCACACTAATAACACCTGTACTTGTACTACAGCAACAACTCCGCTGCAATCTTGACAGACAAATCACAACAGCTAAACTCGTTATTCTTTCCCCGAGCTTTTCTTTCCCTTCCTACGTTTCCATTTACTCTGCATCAATCAATATCAAATTAGGAGATTAGAACAAGTACTCAAAAACATGAGGGCTGCAATAGCGAAGTTATTTACCAGAGGCACGTCATCAGAAATCTCAGCTTTTATGTCATGGTCATCACCAGGACTCTTTGATGGCTCTATATGTGATATCGCCATTCCTCTAGGACTACTTCCAGCATCGCTGTCATCTTCACGCCCTTCAGAATCTAATTCTTCTTCTCCATTAATATTTTCCCTCAAGGCTCCATTTGATTTATCCAATTCTCTCTCTTCAGAACTACCTTGTGGCGCACTCTCTCTATCTTCAGAAACCCGCTCACTATAATCCTGGTTCTCCTCATTCGATTCTTCGGTATAATGAAAGTTCTTCTCTTTCCTTGGCCTCTTTCCTCTGGAGCCGGGTTTTGTACTTCTGATAGACTTCTTCTCCTTTCTCGTGATTTCCTCAAACCCTCCAGTCAATTCCTCTTCTGAACCACCTTGAAAAAAATTTCGTTTAAGAAAATGAGGAAACAAAAATGAAGCACAAGTCGTAACCAAGCTAGTTGAATCGGAATACAAAGTATGAATCGTAAAGGCTACTTTTGAAACGTGAATAGTAAGATTTCAAGATCAATAACTAATAACATATCTTTAGAATCATTTTAACATAAAGTAACATGAAATATGAAAACAAATATATATTAACATAATTTTAAGTCTAGGCTATGCTTCCAAGAAAACAGACTCTAAACTATTTATTGGGTTTTTAGGTTTAAAGTTGCAGCCCAATTAACTATTTATAATACACAAAATAAGACATAACAAACACAGGAGTTTTAAAAACATTCGTGACACACGTAAGTTTTTAAAAAATTACCCCATAATTTGTTCTGGATGACCTAATCCGGAGTTAAAGAGAACATGTTTGTAGAATGAAAGAAATATGTTTATTCTGAATTATTTAATTCGGAATAAGAGAAACATGTCCTAGAATTTGTAGCAAAGGTACAATTTTTCCAGAAAGTTCAATCCGGAGCAGTTAATCTTATAAGTACAGGTTGTATTATAACTTCAGATTGTTCTATCCGAAAGACAATTTGTTGCTTTATGGAAAGTCTAATCTGGAAAGTAATGCGAAGAAAGACACTAATGTCTTTTTCTTTAAATTATGGTAGTTTCATGAGAAAGCATGAGGGTGCAGGAACAAACAATCAAGTTTGAAGGCTGCAAAGACCCATACCCAAAGCCCATGCCTGACGCGGCTTTCTTTTATCTTTTTATCTCTTTTGTTCCTAAACCCTAAATGATGTCTTCTATCCCTCACCCACTGGCTGGATTCAATGTTTGTAAACTCATCGGAACATCCTCGACAAGGTGCAAGCCTACGACACAGTTCAAACCTACAACGCATAATGCTATTGTAATTGCTTTCATCGCAGACATGTTCCAGAAATTATGGAGAGGTGCACTTCTTCCGGATAGATTAACTCCAAGTTGTTGTATCATTTAGAATTCAATTTTGCTTTCTGGAAGCCCAATCAGGAAATAATACAAAAAAAACAAAGACACTACGGTCATTTTCTTAAATATGAGAGTGTCCCGAGAAGGTAAAGATGCCAGATGAATCCAATTGTCAATTTTGACTGAAAATCTCAGCTCTGACTAGTACTAAGTATGAATATGAATAATCCTATTTTTTAAATTGAGTATGAAAACAGGAATGAGTGTGGACATATCCACTACACCTCCATCCCAATACTCATACTAGTCCATGTTTTAAATTATTAAAATAACTTTAATTGATTAGTTCAACTAAAAACCTTGTCAACTTTTGTTTAGTTCTTAATTTTATAACTTATCTCTAAGGTCATACATTGGATCATTTTTACTTTTTTCTATAATTATTCATTTGATATTTATACAATTATAGTTTCTTAATTAATATTTGACATTGGAAACAAGAAAAAATGTATTATTTTGACATTAAATACTTATCATGTTTTCTTTGTTGTGATTTTTTAATTTTTATAAAAATTATTCAATATTTGGAACGGGTTGATTATGGGGATCGGGATAGCGATGGAATAATCAAACTCGCACCCGCATTACCCCCATCCAGTTGCCATCCCCAAGAGAAAGTATTGGGGTGGAGGAAAAGACCATCAAGTTTAAAGGCAAAAGACCCGTACCCGAAGTCCACGTCTGACCCGGTTTTCTTTCCTTATCTTTTGTTTGGTCCTAAACCTTAATCACTGCCTTCTATTCCTCACCCCCTAGCTGGATTCAACATTAGCAAACTCACGGGAACACTCTTGACAAGGATGCGAGCCTAGGATGCACAACGCCATTGGAGACTCCACAACATTGAAGTGGCGTCCCGCTTGTGTTTCCAATGAAATCCACACAGCATGAAGCACCACTGTGCTAGAATTGTGGGATTCCCTTGGATCACGATTCATGTGATCCATGAGACCACCATAGTCACCGCAGTTGATATATTTCACATATAATATTCATTTCCAAAGCAAATTTAACGTTCAACCATATAATGTCTTCTAAGATATAGATATATTACCTGAGTACATTTCATTGGCTTTAGGGACTGCGGTCTCTTCAGGATTTGATATCTCTGAAGTCTCTTTGGCATCCTCATGATGTAAATTATTTTTTGATGCACGGTTTACAGGTTTGCTGCGAGATTGTTTACCGTTGGTTCTACCATGAAAAAGTATACGAGCCGATCAAAAAAAAAAAAGGAAAAAAGTATACAAATTATAATACATAAAGCAAAATAACAGATGTGCAATTGGGATCACTGATTCAGCCACTCACATTTTTTTTGCTTTTATACTTGATGAGCCACTTGAACCTCTGTGCTTTTGCCCAGAACTACAAAGTATGAAAGTAATCAAGAAAATTATTGCACGAAATGGAGACCACACTCAATGGGGTACAGGTCTACAAGACCAATAAGCTAGGAAGTATGTACAAAATTTAACAATTCCCCTAAAGTAAACAACACGTATTCATTTACCTTTTTTATTTTCTAAATTTTAAAATTTAATAACCATTTTATGACTGTGTATTTAGAAAAACCAACTAAAATAAAAATCAATATGCCAAGGGGATACTTACGCTTCAAGTGAAGAGAGCTTTATCTTCTGGCAAGAAATTTAAAAAAGAAATATATCAGTTATTCAGAGTTTAATGGTGACTGATATTTTTTACTGGAAATAGAAAATATAGGAATATTTCAGAGAAAGGAAGAGAAGTAATGGAAAACCAGAGACCTTAGTAGATTTGCGGCCCTTGTCAATAAGCTCCCAGCGCTCCTTATCCAAACGGAGTATTTCTACATCTCCATCTTCATATAATATCTTCATATAATGACACAGTAACATTGTTTCATGATTGTAAGGAATAATTAACAGACAGCAGGGAGAAAAACAGTGTACCAAATCCTAAGGGCAAGTTCAGAATCATTCAACTTACCACATGCTTTCCTTTCAAAGGATCATAGGACAAAATGGTGCCTCCATAAAATCTACAGAACATCAAAGGCGCCAACATGAGAACAATTAGAAATTATGAGAAGAAAAAGGAATAAAATAATAATTTTTGAGGAAAGCATGTCAGATGAAGAGCCAAATAGAATGTAACAAACTGGTGCAAACAGATTCAGAATGAAGACTAAGAAATATAAGAAAGCAGTATCCAGTAGGAGCATCTGGACTTGCAAGGCAATTCATATTCAAAAATGTGCTCAAAAAGCTTAAAATCAAGGCCCCATTTAGCTAAAATTGTCCACAAATACTTCATAGAACAAAATAAGAATGAAAAATGTAATAAGTTTCTCCCTCAAGTTAAAATTCAACTTCTAGAGAAGTTAAATAAAAAAAATAAAAATAAAAATAAATCTACAAATTAACTTGTGCATAAACTAATTGTAACTTATGGATGAGGTTTATTTCATTTTTCCTTCTTATTCTCCTTTCCTGTAAGTGTTTGTAGAGAAGTTTATTCAAACAAAGCTTTGAATCTTTTTCATGAGCTTCCTAAAGGCCAAAACTAACTTATTTTTTATTCGGCAACTGATCCCTCCTATAAAATTTATCATTAGCACTTACTTCTTATCCATAGGCCACCAAACTTTAATTCTGCAACCAATTAGATCTTCAGTATCAATTTCACCTCCTTTCGTTGTGCACTGCACATTGTAGATCAAATCAAATTATCAAACTATGTATTCCAGGATATTTGCACGAACACAAATTATAAAATAGATAAGGTGGGTAGGGAAAGGGGGCTTGGGGAGAAGCATAAAAGATCCACACATGATGATTAAGAAGAATGCTAGTAATAGAGCTTACCTTAGCCATTCCTGCACTACTTTTTCTTTTCCCCTTCTTAGTGGACCCTATGGAAGACTTGTTAATGTTACTTACAGTCTTATCACTTAATTGTACACGATCAAGACTCTGTAACAGAGGCAAAAAAATAATAAGCAGAAGTGTACAGCATTAATCTATTAGATCCCAGACCAGCATAAAATTACTTGACAGTAAGATTGTACCATCATGTCATGCTCATCCGGTTTGTTCAACTCATCATTATGATAACCATCAGAACCTTTAACCTTTTGCTTTAATGAGGATAATAGCAAATCTTTTTCACTGCCTTTGACCATTTTTTTCTGGATGGCTTGGCCATCTGCATCAGGGTTAACTTCTTCATCCAGATGAAATTTGGGTTGAGGGGATTCTTCTCCTGAAACTCTTCGATATGTCTTTGATATACTAGTTGATAATCTCAATTTTCCATGAGTAGATGAAGACCGCCTACGTTTAGGCACTGGAACAGGTGTTGTTTCTCTAGCTTTTCTCTTTCTACCTGTTCCAGAATCTGGATCCTTCAGGGACTTCTTACTCAAAGAATGTCCATGGCCATTACTTTCTTCCAAATTAGAAGAGGTCCCTAAGTTATCCCCGTTAATTTGTTTGATCATATTTAAGGTATCAAAATCATTTTCAGCCATTTTTGTTTCCGCTGGCACAGACTTATTCTTTTTCACCTTTTTGCCACTGGTTCCCTGAGATTTTACGTTCTTTAACATCTTTCGCAGAGGTATTTCATTTCCGTCATTCTCATCATCCTTCGAAGCTTCATTCTCTGCTGCTGATTGGGAATGAACCTAACATAAAAAAAAATTATACGGGTCAATATTTATAAACAATGATAGTTGTCACGTCACTTTCCCACTGCATTTCACATACCATTTCTAGTTCAAGAGATTCAAAGTGAGTCAAGGCATCTTCATCAGCCAACCAGGTTTTAACTTCAGTTACCTGCCAATATTTCAGAGGCATTAATTAGCACTATATTTTTATTAAAAGTATTCCAAAATCTAATAATAAATGTAAAAAATAATAATACTGTATAGCTGATTCAAGGAAAAGACTGATATTTGCTTTTAGGTTACTCAGTATAGATTTTACTTGTAGAGGAGGTAGTGTCATTAAACTGTGTCAATAAATATTCATGAATGAACCCAACTTCATTGCCTTTTAACGAAAGAACCTACGCAAAACCACACTAATAACAAATGTAGAGGAGGCATTAATTAGCACTATATTTTTATTAAAAGTATCCCAAAATCTAATAATAAATGTTACAGAAATAATAATACTGTATAGCTGATTCAAGGAAAAGACTAACTGATTTTTGCTTTTAGGTTACTCAGTGTAGATTTTACTTGTAGAGGAGGTAGTGTCATTAAACTGTGTCAATAAATATTCATGAATGAACCCAACTTCATTGCCTGTTAAAGAAAAAACCCACGCAAAACCACACTAATCACACCCATCAACCAATAACAAGATGCTTGATTGGTAGGCAATGTTTCCCTTTAACAAAATCAGACAAGTGTATGCAGCAGAACTCAAGCATCATGCAAATTTTATTAATTATAAACCAAATGCTGAGTTAAAGTATCAAGTCTATACAACTCCAGTACATACATTTAAAAATTATTTAATGAAATTTAAAATCAGTATATTGAGTCAATATGATGCAAGCAACTCGGCTGCTATGAAATTGTCTCAATTGGAAAGCACTTTCCACATTATAAACTAGAATAAATAGCATACTGGAAGGAACTACAAAATTTGACCAAAAATAAGGAGCATACCCCAGTGTCATCTCCCTCCTTCTCGGATGCTTTGTATAGCATTGGAGGTAGAGAAACCAAATGTGACAATCCTAGCAATTCAACATCCTTCTGCACTAAGCGTTTGGTTATTGCTAAACCAAGGTCACATAATGCATGAGAATTCTGGAAATTCATTGATAAAATATGTAAGAGTACAGTCTCTAGTCATTTTAACTTTAGCAATTTTTAACATGTAATGGAAAAAATAATTTAATTTCAACCTTTGACTTTGATGTGTCAACTACATCTTCAGAATGCTTGATACTCAGAAAGATACAAGTGATAGTAGATATAATTTCCTTCTCTTTGTCAGTAGTTACTTCTGACTTGACATCTTCGTCTCTTTGCAGTAGCATCGACAGTATTAAGTGAAGCTGCCTGAAAATTCATAACATATAAATTCAGAAGCAATGAGCATTTCAACCTATTACGTTTTGAGGTTTGATAAATTTGTAGGCATAAGCCAGTTGCTCGTTCATATTTCAAATCAGCCTCATAAGCACATTCAAAAAATACAAAAATTCTGCCAAACAGACACATGTAGGCATCAAACCCATACATGACAAAGTGCTGAACATACAAAAATGTGCACAGACTGGGTTATATCTACTACATATTAACAAGGAACCTGAGGCACCAAGCTAAGATTCTTATAACTTAAAAGCTTACCATAGTAAGTGAATAATGCAATGCAGTTTGGTATATGCATAACATAAAGGCAAACCTTTTCGAAGGCCTCAACTTAATGAGCATATGACATTCTCCATATCTTTCAAATTTAAGTCGAATATCAACATTTCATACATTACAATGTCATAAAATAATTCTAAATAGTACTAACATTTATGAAATACCAAAAGTAAACTAAAGTTCCTCTATCCCTTCTTTTCTAGATCTCTGTTTTGAATCTTTTCACAGCCATTTTTAATAAACAGAGAAATTATTAAGAGGAGCACAAATGTTAGAGGACAACAAAAGCGCTAGGATGAAAGAAATCAGAAAGAAGAGAAAAACAACCATGCACAACACAGAAATCTCTCCTTAGATCTACAAAAGAAAAACTCCTAAAAGGACCATTTGCGAAACACCAAAAAGAAGCTTGAAGAACTGTTCTATCCCAAATA
>Ga0099825_1008359_pt1 | contig 12270 bp, 5 predicted proteins | sample SiratroredBW_FD_76838 | JGI IMG/M metagenome (GOLD analysis project Ga0099825, IMG submission 76838) | Root nodule microbial communities of legume samples collected from California, USA - Siratro red BW | ecosystem: Host-associated > Plants > Roots > Nodule | place: USA: California | collected...
AGTGCATAAGATTGTTATAATAATAATAATAATTAAAATAAAAATAAAAATAATAATAGTAATAATATTTGGAAGAAAAAATATAAACATGAAAAATGGAATAACAATAAATGTAGTCACAAAAGAATTTGTAAATTAATCAATGAATAATTATCAATCCACTCGGTAAAATATTAATAAATAATAATAATAATTAAAAAAATGATAGTAGTAGTAATAATAATAATGATAGTAGTAGTCTAAAATTTGATGTATAAACAAAATAAAAATGCTTGATAACATATTTAAATTATTTTTTATATTTATTTCAACTTTAGGTCTTCCTAAAATAATATTATTAGAATATTAAATTATATAAAAGACGTAACATCCTAAAAATATATGTTGTCTAACATAAAGTGAATCCAACAAAGGGAAACAAATTCCAAAATAAAGTTTACCATTTCACATACTCCTACACCTACATTTGTATATGCTCATGTACACAGTAATATTATTGCAGTTTACAAAACAACATGAAAAGCAAGGATAAGCTAGTGAAAAGCAAATTTTATAACATACTCAATACACGCAAAAATAGCAAACCATATTAGTTATTCATAAGAATTTCTTAAAATACTAACATATAAAGTTTCAATACTAAATACGTTTTCATTTCAAGTATTCATATCAAACATCATACATAAATGGACTACATCACATCCAACGGCCACACATGGACCAGATCACACACATCTACCACACATAGACCACATCATACATATTGGCCACACATGGACCATATCACACATATAGGCCACATATGGACCTATCGTCTTTCGGAAGACTTATTAAGTATGCCCCTACCAGAGACTAACATCTAATCCAATACCTAAGACTTAAATTCAACAAATCTAAGAGAAAGGAATATTCCAATACCCAAAACTTAGATTACCAGCGAATCTAAGAGAAAGAACTAATCCAATACCCAAGACTTAGATTGTCATCGAATCTAAGAGAAAGGATCAGAGTAAGTTCAAACATCCAATACCAAGTGTCTACCAGCGGTCCCAGTGTGTATGAACTCCCTCATCAACATCTCACCACCTGATATCTTAGTCTATGTGACTTAGATCATAAGTGAAGCTAGAGGATCTCTGTTAAATAGGCGTGTTATACTTAATGTACACAAACAAGCACAACTCATACATTATCCCAAATGTATGACATCAACTTCATCATTCAATCATTAACATCAATACATACCATTGAATCCATAATCATAGTATGCAAGAATCTTTTCATCATCAAAACAATACTTAACTACTAAGTTGTCAAAATTTACTATTCCTACATGTTGACACAACATAAAATTAAATATTTCATCAAATATCATCCAAGAACTTCTTTATCACCAGAACAGTATATATCTACTAAATTTCATCAAAATCAGTCATGTCTATATTTTCAAAATCATTTCTCAATCAAAACAATTCATGTTCATTCAAAAACAATTCTTCAATTAGTCATGCATAAAAACATATTTTATTCAATAATTGGTCTCAAACTTTTAAAACATATCAAAGTCTTATCACAAATCATATTCAATCCATCAAACAACAATCAAAAGTTCTTGCATGCTACTTTCTAACATCATTACTCAAAATAGTTCAATTAATCACATTAAATCAAGATAAACAATCAAACTCATTCAATGCTCAAGGACCAGTCAGACCTACAAGAAAGACTTGAGCATTGATAATCACATATTCAAGTTTTTTTATCTAAGAGTACTATTTAAAAATAACTAAATAATATAAAAATAAGTTACTAGCTTCCCTTACCTGATGACAATCCCCAAAACAATTTCTCCAAACTAGTTAGTAGTACTAACCCAATCTTTAGGGATCTAGAACAAGTTATCAAAATAAAACCAAAATTTTAGTATAATTTTATTTAAGTTGAGAGAAATACTTTTCTCAACTGTCCTTACTAAGATTGATGACAAAAATTTAAGTAAAAACCAAAATTAAGAGATCTTTAGAGGAAATATGAACCTACTCTGTTTGAGATTCTGATCTGTTAGAAATTATTCTTAACTTCTCAACTACTTCACGGTGTGATTAGATTCTAATATAGATAATATAGAGAAGGAAAAATTAAAGAGAAGGAAGAGTTTGGGAGAGAGAGAAAAAAGAAAAATAAAATGAAAGTGTAAGGGCGTGTGATTCTGTTCTTTTTTTTAAACTTACGGTGCCTTACATAAGATATTGTCCGTTTTTGAAAGCAAATGATTTTATTATGATTTTATCGTTTATAAATCTCTTTTATGAATAAAATAGGAATATATATATATATATATATATATATATATATATATATATATATAAATAAAAGTTCGTAACAAAAATCCAAACGCATTAGCTGATTTGCATCTTGCACGAGCCAGGAATAGCCAAGAATCACGATACACATTTGATGGATTCAACTGTCCCTGTCAATTTGCCTTTTCTTACAATTTTAATGGATAAGTATTGTATTCTTTTGAAAAAAAGGTACTATTTTCTTTGATGTGTGAACCCAATCTTTATTATTGGTATATTAATTATGTTGATAAAATTAATGCCTCAAAAAGTTGTTAAAATATCAACATATTCCTTAAAAGATTAATTTAATAATAAAATAATAATTAAAAGAAAGTAGGCACTCTAAATTCCACTGTGCTTGATTTTTCTTTTGATAAATTATAAATAACTGAGCTAGTGGACGTTGTTGATAGTGACTCTGCAGATTATGGAGATTGATCAGGCCGAGTTAGAAGCAATGGAAGAACTTAGACGTTTTCTCTTTATATTTTAGTATAACACAACACTACACATTGTGTTTTTAATGAAAATAAATAAATAAAAAGAGTTTTTATTTATAGAAAATCAAAATAATGACGCATTTTCAAAGATGACAAAAACCTGCAGTACTGCCGCATGTAAAACTCATTACAAGTTGAAAATTGACAAGTTAGTGAATACCTCTATCTTTAAGTGTCCATTGCTAAATGATATCAATGATAAGATATCTGTACTTGTGTTTATGATATACGGATTCCTTTTTCGTATGAATATATTTTCTTTAGACTATTTATTTTAATATATGCTTTGGATAACTGAGAATAAAAATAATTTAAATATGTCATTATTTTTTAATTATCTTCTGATATATTTTTGTTTTTTAAAAAATTAATAAAATTTTAAATATTAAAGTATATTTACAGATTTTGATTATATTATTTTAAGGGATTTGAAATCAGAAAATTAAAAGAACGGACGTCTTTTTTTTAAACTTTAAAAGAAATCTTATTCTGATATATCAAATATCTTACATTTTTTGAAAAAGATCTCAAATCTTTAAAAATTATTAAAAGTTTGAACGTGAATAATATTTTATATACATAATTGAGCATATCGAACTAAAGTCAAAATATTAATGCTTTAGGTCAAAATAATATAATGTACCTTAAAATAATTAATTTTAATTTTTCTTACTTAATTTAAAAGTATTCTAAAAAATTCTACCTTAAATATTTATAATATCAATAACTAAGAAATTCTCATACAAATACAAGCAAATAGTGAGTGACTATGGACCTGACTTATTTTTCTAGTCCAAAACTCATTAATAATATAATATCATAAAACTTATTCAGCCGTCATCCTCACGAGGACACTAGACACTAATAATTTATTTTTCTACGCATGATGTTATTAAATATTGAATCAAAAGTTAAATTATTTATTTGATCTATGTAATTAAAAAAAAAAATCTATCTTTTGTAATCTGTATACAGATTTAAATAAATAATTTTTTATATAAAATTCTGAAAGTAAAATTTGTTATGATTGAAGAAGAAATTAAACCTACATAAAATAAGAGTGAGGTGGGTTTTTAAGAGGTGATAAGTTTGTTGTGTACGGAAATGTTGTTTATGAGGCACTGATGAATGAGTGATGGTTGGTATGTTGGGTACACGTGAAACTGCAAGTCACCGACCAAACCAACCTTACTCCACATTTTTCTACACTCTTACTCATCACACAACTTTTTGCCTAAGATATTAATAAATAACAAATATTCTTTATAACATATTACAAGATTTATGAAAAATACGGTAAACATATATTAATAATTGTAACTACTCATATTCAAAATATACAGCAGATAAACCATATTATAATAATATAAAAACAATCAAATTAGATACGTTTATATAATTTAGATATATGTAATTATAAATGGCATATAAAATCATATATTTTTTATTTATTTTAAACTTTTTTTAGAATATTTTAGTTTAGACTTAAAATATCTAGAAATACAAATCAATATTAAAAGAAATACCTACTTAATTTTTTTATTGTTTTTATATTCATATATTCTACAATTTCTTTAATTTGTAATAACTTAAATATAAAATAATTTCCTGTAGATATATCTCTTCTCAAATTTCATCAAAAACTTAACCTTGCTATAAACTCAACTTTCAAATACCACTTTTTTCACATCATTTCCACTAATAATATTTAAAGAAAATATAAAACTGCTATTAAGTGAAAATATAAATATACGGCATATTAAATTTTAAATGAATCCTCTAAGTTTATGGTATTTACAAAAATATAAACATATGTAAAAGCGATCATATAAATTATAAGAACTAAAAATAGTGTACAAAGTTTCATGTTTATTGTGTTCTTTCATAAAGTTGTGAACTTTCTTTTCTTACCTCTTTTATTAAATAAATAAGGTTCAGTTCTCTCTAATATTAATATTATTAGAATTTTTTATTATTCTTTTTCCTTAAATTTAATAAGTTTAAAATGTAAAAATATTTTTATAAGTAATTAATTTTATAAAACGTGGCTCTCTACTTGAAAATATAATATACACTATTAACATGCATGTAAAAATATAAGGTTACTTTTTTTAAGAAAAACTTCATTAAACAAGTACAGGAAGCAGCAAAAGATACAAATAATATGAAAGATACAAATAAGTAACAAATAGCCTTTTACATCTAAACATAGGGTTTGTCCTTCTCAACCTTTTAATACCTTAGAGAAACCATATAACAACCTAAACTCAACATTTTGGAAAGATTCCTTATAAATATAGAACATTTTGGAATTCCTTGTGTCTAAACCTCCATGCTTCCTTTGACATGTGTTTTGGTAGCCATGGCCTTTCATACTTTGACCAATTGTATATGACCAACTTCTATTTCCCTTCCCTTCACTTCAATTTATAAACATATCCAACTATTGCCAAAGCATTATGTTGCTGCCTCTGTTCCCAAACAACATTTTTCCATGCTTCTCTAGCCGTATACACATCCTACCAGAAAAATATAAAGCAGCGTACATTTATCTTATGAATTCTATTTTTATATAGTCCCCATTTCTCATTTCACACCAGACATATTCCATCTGCGAAATAACATATTTATACAATAGTTATTTTGATATGCACAATGAAACGTATGCGAAAAATAAAATATTCACATTTTTATCATATTTTGACAGACAATTACCTTACACTATTTTCATCTATTTCACGTCTTTCTCAATTATACTTAACAAATACCGATAAAAGACCCAGACTGTTACATTTTCAGGAAATCTTACTCATAAAATACATATTCATATTTATATACATATTTCATAATATATATATATAAGTAAGTTACATCATATATTTAAGGAATTTAATTAGTGTAAAATAGATTAACTTTTGATTGTGAACCAGGGGATTAAAAGATATTAGTAGTTCCATTTTGAGAATTCAAACGAGCAATTAAATGTGTGAAGTCATCTCTTACAAGATTGACTAGGTTCAAGACATGCGTAAAGCATATAAATGTCATCTTTACCTTGACGTGAAAATTAGGTAGAATTGAACGTGCTTAATGTTAGAGGCAGCCTTGAAATTCAAAGATGTCTTTGATTTGTTGGATATGCGAGACAACAAATTTGGTGTTGAGTTATCCAAAAACAATGGTAGTGTGGCAATAGAAAAATATTGAAACCAAACCATAACAGTTATACCTTTTTTTAAAGATGTTTAATAATTGTGCATTGTATATTTATGGTTCTATAGGATTAGTCATATATATGTATATGAAATAGGTGTTTGTCATTAGGATAAAAATCCAACATTATTTGAGACTAATGGTGAAAAGATAAAGTCAATGCCATTAAATATGAAAGATAAACGTAACAAATATTAGGAAAATATTAATGAAATTAATATGCTGTTATTGATTATTGTTGTGTTTGACCCTAGTTGGATTTTGTTAATTACTTATTACTATTATAGTTAAACATGATTAGACTAGTCAATTGAAGTCAAAATTATTATCATCTTTAAGAGCACTTTATGAAAAATATCTAAGTATTGAAAAAGGTTCATTAAGTAGTTAACCAAAACCACACTTAGATGGTGAAGATGATGATCCTCATGCGCGAGTTTCTATTTAAAAGCAATTTTGAACGTAAATTTGATTATAAAAGTTTGATAAATGCATGAAAGAAAATCCTGAATTACATCAAGTCATTTAAATTTTATGTTTAAATTGGTGGAAAGTAAACTCAACTGTCCTGTCCTTACAAACATGTCTAGGGAGATGTTACCCATTCTTATCTCTACTATGGCCTTAGAATGTGCATTTACTACAAAAGGAGGGATGAATAGTCCTTATCAAAATTGTTTGACAACCAAAATAATATAACCACTTGTTTATATACAAGATTGGTTGAAAAGAAAGTCCTTCTCTTTTTTTATAATGAGGATGTTGAAGAGCTCAACAATATCGAGCAAGGTAAATCTATGTTAATGCTATATATATATAAAATTTTCTATTGAAAAATGATTAATTGAATTTTCCTTTTTAGAGATAACATCTTTAGGTGGCACCTTCAAATGCTATTAATTTGGATGACTAAAAATGTATTACTTTCTTTAGTTTAAGTGTATTTGATTTTTATGTTGAAATATTTGAATTTTAAGGTTCTACTTCATATTGCCAATTTATAGCAATAGTATATTATATCCATTGCCAATTTATAGCTATAGTATATTATATCCATAGCTGAATAAAAATTGTTCTTACCGAAAATTGACTAGAACCTTTCGTGTTAGGACAAGATTAATTTTAAAAAAGTTAAACTTTTATTAAGTAGTATGTTTCTTGATAATAGTTGTCCAACTTTGATAATGAGACACTGATTAGATATCTGTTATTCTTAATAAATAAAAATACAATCAATTAATCAATGAATTTGGTAGAAATATGCAAGTGGGTACATAAATATCCAGACTTCAAGTTTGTTGAGATGACATCGCTAGAACCAATTACCACATCTGAGATATTGTCTACTTTGAAGCTCAGAGTTTCGTCACGATTTTGTCCTTAAAAGACATCCAAGAGGGTTAAGGGAGGAAGCTGTATACAAATTGACATTGATCTCGACTCCTAATCGATGTGAGACTATATTAGATATATATACCAGAACAACACTGGTAAGAATATTGAAACTACATGTCAATAAATGAGATGTTCTAAAATAAAAAATAAGTTTAATTACTTTTTAGACCTTAAAATTTTGTTTAAAAACTATTTCTGGTTCTTTTATAAAGGCATCTTAAATTTTTAAACAAAATACTTTTCTAATCTTGAAGTCAGAAAAGAGTTGATAAAAAAATTAGTATTTGACATGTTTTTATCTCAAAATGTTAAGTGACAAATAGTTTGTATCATCTAGTTCTAGAGATTAATATAAATTCAAAATTTGAACTGGGTGTTGAATTTAACTCTAGCTCTAAGTGCTTCAATTTTGTACTCAGGTTTGTTTGAAGGAGAAAAGAAAAAAATTGTTTTGGATATTAAAGCCCTTGTCTCCCCAACTCCGTTATTTATTTTTTCTTTGACTATATTTTCCTTCCCAGATTGTAACCAATCAGTTCATGAGGATATTATGGATTCTTCTCCAAATTATCTTGTTGGTTGATTTCAATTTTTGTTGTGATTTGAAGATTTTATCTTTATTCCTAATGATTTCTTGCCTTGTCATTCTATAGTTGATCATATAAGTTGGGTAAATGAGTTGACTATTAGACCTGAGATTGCTTCGATGAATCACTTAGATAAGATCTAAGAGTTAAGAGTTAATGTAACTTGATTGAATCCCTCACACATATTTCTTATTATAAGTTTTAATTAACTTAAGAAATTTGAATTGATAACTGGAGGCTTGATTAGACAAGAAATTGATAGTTAGCCATTAGGGAGGTTTGCAGTTTGCTTTTGAATTTATGAAAATGTTAAGGTTGGAATAAGATGTCGTTGCATGTGAATGAGTTCATGAAATGTTCTTTGTCAATACCTTAAAATATCTGCACGGTGTTTTTTTTTAGCTTTTCTAACGTTTTATTTGTTTTAAGGATTAGAATGTTGATGAAGATGCACAGTGTTTTCTTTTTAGCTTTTCTACCGTTTTATTTGTTTCAAAGATTCGAGTGTTTACGAAGAAAGAAAAGAAAATTGTAGTTTGTGTTTGTTTTTAATGATATGAGCTGATTTATTGATGAAAAAAAATAAAAGAAAAGAGGAAAAAGCATGCACACACGAGTAAAAAAAGTTAAAAAAAAGTCACAATATAAACATAAAAATATAATTTTAATCTTATGAAAAGATATACATAATCAATGAATAATCGATATCTATAATTATATATTTTTTATATTAATTAATTATAGAAGATTTGTAATAGGCAAGTTATAAAATTAGATTATGAATGTAATTTGTATCGCCCCACATCAGAAATATTAATTTACGTATGATATAGAAATTTAGGAATCATATAAATTTTGCATCTTGAAAGACTAAAAAAAGTTGAACTTGTTCTTATTTTATTTTCAAAGTTTAAAGAATAAAATCGAACCAATTCGTCAATATCATCGGATTATAATCAATTAAACTTTACTTTATTTTTTAAGGATATTAATATTTACTCTAAATGTTAATTTGTTTTGTTATAGAGAAATGCTATTTAATTATAAAATATAATTGTAGTCGGAAAATAAAAATTAGTAAAAAAAAAAGCAGTTACTTCCTGCACCCCTCAATATGAACTTGCACCCATTCATTTTTTTTAAGTGCCTATTTAATTTTTTTTAAGTGACTTCTGTTTCAAAAATTTATCTGGAATACATTTTTTGAAATTTACGAAATATATTTCAAAACATGTTTTCTGAATTAGGATAAGATTTCAGAATCAAATTTCTGAAACGCATAAAATTTATTTTGAATTAAAAATTTTAATATAAAATTTCTCAAACATATATAATATCTTTCAAAATATATTGTTTGGAATAAATTTTCCATAATAAACTTTTTGGAACACATGACATATGTTCTAGAAAGAACTCTTCAAAAGAGATATTTTTTATAACGTTCCCTTATCTTTTTCTTTTCTATTGAAGTGATTGTACAGTAGCAACAACAATGGTAGGTACAGTGAAAAAGAAACACACAGGATAATTCAGTAATTTGATCTAATTTTAGGAGTGCAGATTCAAGGATTGCAAAAAATAATTGCAGTCAAAAAAATAGGCAGCTGAGTCCTGGTTTATATTTGGGCTTTTGGCCCATGACAAAATTTTATTCTTAATTAATAATTCTGATTCTTCTACGCGCTCTGAAGTTTCAGTTTTCCCTCTCTACCCTGGATTCACAACCTAACAAAAACCGCCATCAACAAATTTCACATCTTTCATACCTCAAAACCAAAATTCTCAAAATTTTCATTTTCTCCCTTTTTTACTTTCATTCAACAATGAATATATACCACCACCCCACAACCCACAACCCATCACCCCAACTCTTCTCTATCTCTGTTCCTAAACAACAACCTTTTTGTGTCATTCTACTTTGTTCCAAATGGAGGTTTTCAACACTCTCACTATCATCTCCAACCATGGTAACAAGGAAAATGTTCCTCCATTTTGTAACAGTTATGCCAACGAGGATAAGGGTAAGACCCCAATTCTTCACATTAAGTCCATATCTTTCAAGAAGAAGAAGTGCAGTACACAAAAGCTTAAGAGGTTGCCTCTTGCTGATGTCACCAATCTCTTCAACAATTCTCCCACAGATGTCTTCAATCTGTTCCTCCAAAACTTTAAGGATGAGATTCAGATAATACTTGTTGTGTTGTCAACAATTTTGTAGGCTTCAATTTTGCCATTCATTTGAACTCAATTGTAATCATTAGTTTGAGAAGAGACGCAAATAATGTGTTCTGAATCAGAATTTTCAGTTTTAGAATTTGTTCTGTGCTACTTTTGTCTCACTGCAGCTGCTCTTCAGATTTAAATTATTATTTTTTTTATTATAATCATACTATTGACATAGGATAATCTCTAGTTTTGTCAATTGATAATCCTAATCTGGAATTTCATTGACTAGTTTTAATAGGTTTCGCTTCCACCACGTTTTATTTTTGAGAAACAATCCGGAGTTATATATAATGGTCGATTACTAGATGATTCGTAAAACAAGAAGAAAATATGATATTAACTATGTTTATTAAAAAATATTCTTAAATTTTTTATTTTAATTAAAATAAAATATAAACAGAATGTTATTTCAGACAATTAAGTAATGTAATTCTTGATAAATAGAAGTACAATAAATTATTTATTACTATTATGTTTTAATTTTTTTTATTTGAAAAGTTAAGTATATTTTTACTTTCAATTATGAGAGTATAGATAAACAATATTGTTTTTAAAGGACCTTGAGATAACAACAATATTTTAATTTCAATAATTTCTTTGTTAGTCTTTGATTTCTGACGTCTGGAAGAAGGAGGAAGGTATTTGTAGAAGGTGCTTCAATGCTTAAGTAATACTTGATTATTATAGGTTTAGTATGACTTGGATTAGATAAAACGTACATTTTCCTTCTATTACTATTTACTATTTATAGCATTATATGTAATGATTATTATTTTACTTTATGTCAGAGGGAAATGTAAGGTTTCCTTTGCCAGATGTATGATTATTGTTCTTTATCCTCTGTCAGGGGAAGATGTAAGGTTTACTCAGCCTTACTTTTGTCAGAGGGAAGAGTGACTCCTTTGTTAGAAGTTAAGTGTTTGCCCCAAAGTGAGAAAAGTGGAGGGGCTGACGTGTGGGAGTGGCCGACAACATACCGGTCTAGGTGACCCGTATAGTATGTGGCGTCTGGGGATGATCGACAACATATCAGTCTGGGTGACTGGTAATTGGTGTAGCCCGTGTTTTAGATTGACCTTATAATACATTTGCCCCCCAAGCTTGAGTAATTATCATATTATGAAGAGCTTTTATAAGGACTTGAGGCTGGGAAGTGCTCGGTTTTTGTTGTCACCTTAATGAGCTATGGAGAATTCCCACCATTTTTTTATGTTGAAACAGTGTTGAACTTCTCATCTAATGGAGGTTGATGACGTGTTCGGGCCTTGGGCCTTCATTGATGAAATTGATGTATCCCTCACTCGAGATTTGTGACATCTAATGGCTGGGAGTTGAATGGTCATTGCTTGATACTTCAGGGTCATAAATGGAGGTTTTGGTTCATTTGTTCATTCCATACTACACTTCTTTCTTTGAGATCTTTTCTTTCTTTGAGATCTTTGAGTGCAAATAGTTCTCCCCAAATCAAGGTAATCATGTCTTCCTCGTCCTCTTCGTCTTTGTCTTTGTCTTCTTCTTATTGTTGGTCTCTGCTAGTATGCTTGAGGGGTTAGTCGGCTCACACGAGGACTCCTTGTCCTCAGACACTTTGGTAGTGAGGGTCGATAATGCGAACATGGCCGAGAACTTCTCAAGTGGTGCCATGTTGAGCGATCCCCCTCTTAGGACTAGGTATGACTGTGTTAACTCCTTAGTTACCAAAACAATCTTCAAAGTTGAAAACGTATTAGGCTGAGTTCAAGAGGGGGGGTGAATTGAACTTTGAAAACTTTTTTTATCTTATTGAAACAGTGAAAATAATTTTCGCAAACTGAAAAGATTTAACGAATCTCAATGATGGAAAATATAATGTTCAGCGAAAATAAACTGACTTCAATTTCTAATGAATTGATTTATTTCAATATCAGAGAAGGCAGTCTATACAGGCTTATCAGATCTTATACAGTTTACTAAAAACTAGTTCAGAATTATTTCAAGATAAAGAAAGATCAATCACACAGATTC
>Ga0099825_1008361_pt1 | contig 12268 bp, 8 predicted proteins | sample SiratroredBW_FD_76838 | JGI IMG/M metagenome (GOLD analysis project Ga0099825, IMG submission 76838) | Root nodule microbial communities of legume samples collected from California, USA - Siratro red BW | ecosystem: Host-associated > Plants > Roots > Nodule | place: USA: California | collected...
GACCACTCTTGAAGCAGCAGCATGGAGGAAACTGACTGTTGGAGGTGCTGTTGAACCTTCACGATGTAATTTTAGTGCTTGTGCAGTTGGTAATAGAGTTGTCCTATTTGGTGGTGAAGGGGTCAACATGCAACCTATGAATGATACCTTTGTACTGGATCTCAATTCTAGTAATCCTGAGTGGCAGCATGTCCAGGTGAGTTCTCCTCCCCCTGGTCGGTGGGGCCACACACTTTCTTGTGTCAATGGTTCGAATTTGGTTGTATTTGGAGGCTGTGGAAGGCAGGGCTTGCTCAATGATGTTTTTGTTCTGGACCTGGATGCAAAGCCTCCAACTTGGCGTGAAATCTCTGGACTGGCACCTCCACTTCCGAGATCTTGGCATAGCTCCTGTACACTTGATGGTACTAAGTTGATAGTTTCTGGTGGCTGTGCTGATTCTGGTGTACTCTTGAGTGATACTTTCCTCCTTGATCTCTCAATGGAGAAACCTGTCTGGAGAGAGATACCAGTAACATGGACTCCACCTTCGCGTCTGGGTCACACACTATCAGTTTATGGTGGTAGGAAAATATTGATGTTTGGGGGTCTGGCCAAGAGTGGGCCCCTGCGTTTTCGCTCCAGTGATGTATTCACGATGGATTTAAGCGAGGAGGAGCCATGTTGGAGGTGTGTAACGGGGAGTGGAATGCCAGGTGCTGGAAATCCAGGAGGCATAGCTCCTCCTCCTAGACTTGATCATGTCGCCGTGAGCCTTCCAGGTGGGAGAATTCTGATATTTGGTGGGTCTGTTGCAGGCCTTCATTCTGCTTCCCAGCTTTACATACTAGATCCGACTGATGAGAAGCCTACATGGAGAATCCTAAATGTACCTGGGCGCCCTCCTAGATTTGCTTGGGGACATAGTACATGTGTTGTTGGAGGGACAAGAGCTATTGTACTAGGTGGTCAAACTGGGGAGGAATGGATGCTAAGTGATCTCCATGAACTTTCCTTGGCATGTTCTGTTATCTAAACCCTGTTAAAAACGGGAATGCTATAGTGAGGGTAATGTTAATCTTGAAATCATTTAAGGCTGTAAAGGTTTGTGTTGGTCACTGATAACTCTTTGACAAGTTCTTGTCTGGTCAGAACATTCGTGTCTTTGGTCGATTGAAGGTTGCATTTTATTTTAAGGTTAGTTCTGGCCTTAGAACTTTTCAATGAGTAATACAATACCATGCCTGGTTTTTACCGTGGTTGTGACACTTTGCCTTCTAGTATCCACACTATGAATTATTCTTCCTGAATAGATTAGTAGTGTCTGGTAAGTAGTAGGTTATATATTAGGGTTGTAGCTCACTTGATTTCGCCGTCTGTTGCTTTGTTCAAATTATGTAATTTGAACAATGACAAAGTATAGAAAAATGTCATGTTTATACTAATACAATTAGGTCTATTGTATGTAATGGAAGTCTCTACTTCTGCTTTGCACAAGTCAGCTGACATGGTCATAAATTGGTTGTAATGAAGTGTGACACTGCAAACAGGTGTACAAGGTAGGAACCCTGTACTGTACATATTTTTCTTTATGTTGTGATAATATGGAATGTGGTAACCTTTGTATGGTTTATTGTTGTTTTTCTTGCCATATTTGTGTTTGATGGTATTGCTGTGAATATATGTGCCTTACTTGGTACGAGTTAATATGAACCAAACAATTCTTTTTTCATTAAATAATCCCTACTTAGATACGAGTTAAAATCAGCAGGATTGTTAAAAAGAGAGTAAAGATACCTTCTAATCAAATTATGAGTGTTGTAAAAGGAGCACTTTTTCTGATCATTATAGCAATATTCTATATTAATTATGACCATAGCAGACATAAATTTTGTGTATCATTATTTAATTTATTTTTAATTAAATATTGGTTATGTATTTAATACATGTACGCATGTTATATCATATATAATAGTTATCGATGAAAGCGTGTAATTCTATATCAGTTTATGAATGATATTTCGATAATTTAGAAATCGATGTAAAGTTCATGAATGATGTTTAGAAATCGACGTAAAATTCTTATAAAATGTAGAATGTGTATGTTTTATACCAGTGACGTAGAAACAACTGAAATTCAACCAAAGTCTTTTGTCGTTTTAAGAAATCGATGTAAAATTCCTATCTAGTAGTTCCTTGTTCCAAGAGTTTTAATTGACTCGATTCAATTGAGACATCATGAGAATCACTCCAATATTCTCTTTAAGTCAAAGGTAGCAAGGAATGAAAGGGATTTGAAATTAATGACCATTGGTTGTTGACAACTTAATAGTCAAATCTCTAGTGATTTTCAAAAAAAATTAAAAAAAATGAAAGTTAAGCAACAAACAAACAAATTTATATAAATATCGAATCAAATTGAGAAAGATGAATAAGTTATAATAGCTAATTTTGGTTCAGGAAGAAAACAAAATGTGATAGTTTTAAGTTAACATTTTCTATAATTTATAAAAAGCCTCACATTTAAAAAATATATAAATTTCAATGAGTTGTTTTTCATGGATAATTTGATAGATTTAATAAGACATTTTATAGTATGATGTATAAATATCACTTGAACTATCAAATAATTCCTCTCAAGGAGACTTTCCAAATTCTCTTTCTTTAATAGCTACTCGTAAAACTATTTATTCTCTAGAAGTATTCGTTTAATATTTATAACTTATTAATGTAGAATATAATTCTCATGACTTTTTAGCTCAACCAATAGATATGTGAACATTATCATACAATGAAAAAATAATTTTGAATTTGTTATTCAAACCCAACAACATAAAGAATAAGATACTTAGCATATAAATTTAATATACAAGAAGACTTGAAATTCAACCCATTAACTGTAAAAAGATCGAAAAAAAAGTATCGAGTTTACTTTCTTCTTATCTAAACTTTACAATTTTATTGACTTTTATAATTTTGAATACTTTAAAAATTTCTAAATATTTTTCAAAGCTCATATATTCTTTTAAATATTTTAATTTCTAAGCATATATTAAAACCCGAAAATTCACAACACTAAAACCTACAAGATTTTGATATCATTTCCTTAAAATCCATTCTGACAATGATCAAGAGATTTCATCTCTCTAACATAATGGTAGAAAAAAAATGTAATTAAAGCATAAAAATAAAAAGAAGAGCGTGATGTAGTTTCTTTTTCTGGAACAACCCCTTACTTAGCTAAATTGCTCGCCACTCGTTTTATGCCTTCTCAATCTCATCATCGAATTCCACTCTCTCAACAACACAACCGTAACTTCTCACGCACTCCCTCCGATTCCCAACGCTCCCTTCTCCACGCGCGCCCCATGGGATGAACTTCAACGCCCCCCGCGATTCCCTTTCCCTTCAATGGAGTGGGACAGCAATTCCGATCTCAGCGGCGACGACGACGCCGTTTCCTTCCTCCTCAACGACGACGATGACGACGCCCTCGGCCCCCTCCCCTTCCCCGTCCTCCACACCGCCCCCTGCGGCTTCGTCGTCACCGACGCCCTCGAGCCCGACCACCCTATCATATACGTCAACGCCGTCTTCGAGATGCTCACCGGCTACCGCGCCGAAGAAGTGCTCGGCCGCAACTGGTTAGTGCCTCTCTCCAGATTTCTCCTCCTTAGCTTTAGGTTTTCGCTTCGCATTATTTTCCTTCGAACCCTAGCAAATCCTTAGAACTTACATGTTACCGCGGGGTGTAATGTGATGCTTGTCCTGCTGAATGCTGCTAGTTGCTCGAATTTGGAATTTCTTGTGCGTGTTTGGGTTTTATGAAGGGATTTGGATTTGTCTGTCGTGAAATGGTAATTTAATCTTGTAATCGTGATAGCTTTTGTGTTGAGTGCTGCATTGTGTTGTTCTACGGTGGAGAACCGGTTCGGGTAAGGGATTGGGAAATTAAATTGGTATTGAAAGTGATGAGTTTCATATTATATGGCCTCGATAAGAGAAGTCATTATACCGCATATCGTAGTTGTGAAAACATGAATCAACAATCAATTCAGGATAGGGAACAGGTGTTTTTGTTAATTTGCTATATGAGGAACATAGTGTGTCAAACATGCCTAGGACTAGCCTAAAATTTGTTATTCCTTTTCTTTTAGATTATAGTGTGTAAGATGAGTTGCAGACTTTTCCAAATATTTATCAACGTAAAGAGAGGTGTTTCCTTCTAAAATTTATCATGAAAAGAAAGTCTGGACATTTATTCTCTTGAATTTTCTCCCTTTTTATGGGAAATATATTCCACTGCAGAAACTAAAGAAGCACAACCTGAGGAAAGGTTGAAGAATAAGTGGTTCTCCAAAGTGCCACTTCTTGCTTATTTATTTTATTTCCCGTAGTTTGGATTGGAGTTATTAGTGCTGGGATTCTGGTTCTGGAGGATTGAGAGCATTCACTTAGCTAAGAATAAGAATTAGTTGATTTTACTCGAACTTCTCTCATATATAAAATTGTCTATAATTATTGATTAGTCATGTATTTTGTAGCAGTCTCTTAAATGCATATGTTCGGGAATATGGTTATGCAACTTATTCTTATATCTCACTTTGAATTGGTAAATTGAAACTGACTGCTGAAATGCCTGTTTTCTTGCTGCTCTTATGCTTTTGAGAATTGTTCTTGCTAAAGGCTTGTTTGATGCCACCGTTCTTTGATCAGATGTGTTATATTGCTCAATTAGGCTGTAATATGAAAAAAGTAGTTTGAATTGTATAAAACCTAAACAGCATGAAGGTAGCTGATATGGGATTTAGGTTGGAAAGAGAAGGAAACAGAAAAAGAGAGAAAGAAAGAGGGATGAAGAACAGAACAGAGAGGATAGAGAGACATGAGAGATAAAAAAAATACTTTTATTATTATATCATTCCAATTGTTAAAATATATAACAGTCATCTTCATTCATAGTCATCTTCCCAACAAAAATCCTAATTAAGAGTATTTGACTGTCTAAGCAACTAACATTCTTTTCCTATTTATATTTACATAAGAATTCCCTCTCCTCTAAGAAAACAGGAGTCTTACCTTCAAGGGTCTTGAACTTCAAATGGGATGACAAATCTGATACATGTATGTAAATCTGATACGTGAAGTGCTGAGTAAGTGTTACATCTGTATATGGATGGAAAACTGGGGATACTTGCTCAAATTCGGGTCTGTGTTCAATTTCTACAGTTAAAAGCTTTCAATGTCTTTTAAAGGTTTTATTAATTAGGATACATGATCCTATTTATTAGGAATATCTTTGTAGCCTTTAAAGGGTAGACCTGATTCGAATATAATCTTGAGAAATTATTTTCAGAAAAAGAACTTGTGTTAATCTTGGAGGAACATCGTCAATGACAAGTTGGCTTCTTTCTTTTTCCATAGATTGTGTGAAAGATTCTTGCTTGTCTAGGCTTGTCAGTTGATCCTATATGAAGGTTAACAACTTGGTATGAAGGTATATATGAAGCGACAACAGGAGTGACACATAACTTAGTAGAGAAATTAGATGACTTCATGGACCATAGGTAATTGGGAAATATGCACGGGAAGAAAGATGGATGAGCTTTCCGTGATCATTTGAGGAACAATTGAAGGATCAGTAGTAGAAACAACCAATGGTAATCAAGGACATTGAGGTGGTCTGAAAAACAAAAAGAATCACAGTTGAGGGGCGGAGGTTCAATAGTTAGAGGATATTCCAAAATGGAATTTCCAACATAAGGGGCCATGAAAACCCTTTAGGATGGCTGAAGTTCTCTGAGGATGGCTAAAATGCTTTGATATTTTTACAAATGAACAAATTTCTAAAGGACGCAAGGTGATAAGGATCTGACCTCCCATCTATGAATACAGATTGTTTCTGACAATTTCTTCTAGATAATTAGAAAATAGAAAAATCAAGATAAATATAGGAATTGGGAAGAATCTTGTGCCATTCAATCTTATGAGATAAGCAAATATGGAGAATTGCCACTTGTGACCTAGCTTACAAGATAAGAACTCCTAAGAGAGAAAACTCTCCACTTCCTGAACTTTGGTTAACCACTAATGTACCATACAAGAGATAAGCTATGAAGTGTCACTCGAGGATGAGTGAAGGAGGGGTGACTCACCACTTGAGAAATGACACATTGAAGATAAGAACTTACATATTTTTATCATCAAAGTTATCAAAGTGAGTACATGCGCTCTTTTTGATATAGAGAGTGTGATATAGAGTGTGCTGGGAAGGCATTAGACAAACACTTCCCTTCCCTAAACCTCTAATTGGCTAACAGAAAAGTATTGTCTATAAAATTCTCTAACTGCAAAAAAATAGAAACAATTACAAAGAGAAGACATAAGCAATCTGTGGGCACTTGTTTTTGTGATGAGCTGGAGAAGGAAGAACAGAAATGTGAAAACTTGAAAAACCAGCAATATGAAAAAGAACTAGTGGAATTCTAAAAACGTGAACCTGCAATTGGGCAACCCTAGGTCCAATTGGAGTGAAAAAATGGCAAATTAAATTATCCAAGGTTTCAGAGTTGGGTTGCGCATGGCTGATCCCAGTTTATGATGTGATGTGCGTAAGGTATAATTGTGCGATTCATCTCTTGGTTGCGATTCAGATCTTATTTAAACACCAAAATGATTCACTTACTGATTCCTTTTGCGACCTGCTCGAATCATGTGTATTGTTTCACAAATTATATGATGCGTATAACACTGGTTAGGATAGTTACCAAATTAGTTAGACAGGTAGAAGTTGTTAGGGGCAAAGGCATAACTTTAATAGGACAAAAGGTAGGGGAAACATTTTGATTTGTTAACATTTGGGAAGTTAGTGAGGAAAACCCTTTGTGATGGGAAGTCCTTGGGAGGAGGAGTCTGCCTTTTTCCATAGGACCCTGTTTGCAATTCAGTAAAACATTTCAGAAGGACACTTTATTCTTTTCTCTCTTTTCTGTTATCTCATTTGCAAATTTAGAATTTGTTGTTAGATGACTTACAAATCTTGGGTTACCATCAAATCTTGAATGCTCAATCACCTACAAACCCAAGCAACATCATCTTGTTATTAGTCATCACTCTCTCACAACCCTGTAAGCCACTCAACTAAGACACCTATTTCTGCCAGAGTTAGATCTTGTTTGCTACAATTGGAACCAAGGGACACCAATTGGAGGATCTTGAACTTTTTTGTAAATGATTTTGGGCATTACATAATGCTCATAATTTTTCAGCCTGGAAATGTGTGTAGTTTATTGAGAGGGATAGGTTCGGTGTTAATTTTTGTGTGATTAGAGGAAGAAATTGGAAAGATGAATTGAGAGTGAATTTGAATAGGGGATATTAGACTTTTGTGATATTTCTAAATTGGCGGTTTTTCTAGGGATAGGGATGAGTTTTGAGGGTTGGGGGTTGAATGAAGGCTCTTTACTTCCCCTAGTTGATTATAATATGCTTGTGTTCCCATCATGCTTCTTCAAACTCACGTGGAGTAGAAGCTGATATATATAACATATTATTATGAAGTAGACTCTGTTCCCATCATGTTGCTTCAACTCACGTGGAATAGAAGCTGATATATATAACATACATTATTATGAAGTAGACTCTAAGTTTAACTCAATCTTATGAAACTGACTTTTAACTTAATCTTATAAAACCGGCTTCTAAGATAAGGTTTGCGCCTATTTATACATTATAATTTGTCCATATCTTTAGTCAATATGTTGATGTGAGAACTCTAGCATAGAAATTGTATGTTTATTTTACTATTTGAAGTGGTTTTACCCATTTGTGCAAGTATTAGATGTGGTACCAAATATGCATTTAGTTGAAAAGTTGCGAAAAGGGTTTAAGATGTTATTTTAGAGTATACAGGTACTTGTGTTGGTGACCTTAAACGAAATGGCATTGTATGTAAATGAACTGCTGTTTAATGGAGTTCTGTGCATTTTATGGAAATGGTGGAACAAGATAAGTGATGTCATAATGGTACTTATGATTTCGTATAGATCTTATCATTATCTGAAGGAAAAATAGTTTTAGCATTCACTCCTCCTATTGGACATCAATGATTGTTGATGATGCCTGTACAATACGAAGAGTTTTCTTCGAAGAAATAGTCATTATTGATAAAAACTTAGTGCATGCACAGAACATTTTGTACCCAAAATTTGAATGAAATGAAGAGTTTAGTATATTGCTCCCTGTTTCGAGAGGTGTTTCCAAGAATTTTGTTGCTTAGCATTTATTGATAATGCTAAGATTAGTTAGTGTTATGTTATTATGATTAGAAGCTGTTGACTTTGATTATCTAGGTATCCATTGCCACCCAAGTATAATTGGTAATCTTACTTGTGAAGAGTAACTAAATAAGTTGGCCTGTTTCATCTTGAACAACCTCTAATTGGCTGTTTCTTATTTTGGAATATATGTTTTCGTTTGATACTCTTGGATATTGGGCAACTATATTGTGATTTAAAGTTTATACCGCATTAGGTTTATACCTGTTATAATTATAGAAATAAGTTGATCCTATATCATTAGGAATATCTAGAAATACAGTTAACCATAATCCGAATCATATATTTATTATTAGAGGATATCAAATCTCCTTTTTTTTGTTGTATTGATTATTTTTTGTCAATATAAACAAAACATTCACAGAAACTCAGTCTCAACTCAATGTTTCTCTCTTCCCTAACATGGTATCTAGAGTCTTTTTCAAGATTGTAGACTCAGTAGACCACTACCTCTAGAGGATTTTTTTGGGAACCTTTTCTCAGGTTTGCTTTCAGTGCTCCGGCGTTGCTTTCGACAAGTTTTTCAGCAAAGTTTCGGTGACCACCTTTTTCTTTATTCTCTTTTCTCCACTTTTTCAAACAAAATTCTCTTGCAACAGCACATCAACCTCCAAAACTAATTCTCCCATATTTTCTAACCATATCGTTATTATTGAGGCATGTTCATTGGTTAGGAGGGATGTTCATGCCCTTTATACCAGTTACACATGGTGTCAATATAAGGTGTGTGCCAAGATCTCTTAACACTTCTTGTTCTACGACGTTTTGACAATCCTATGTCTAATTGTCTTGGGCAACTTCATATTGTCTTACATGATTTTAGGGAGCTTCTTCAATCATCTGTAGATGTTAAGAAGGAACTTGAGGATCACAGTAAGTCCTCTATGACCTTGGGCCTGTATGTCTTGTTACAAGCATATGCTACTATCCGTGATCTAATTTTGAGATCACTAGTAAATCCTCTGCCTTTTGCATCATCTGAACTCCTCCATGTTCCTTAGAAAATAAACATGTAGACACATGCTTCGTTTGTTGGTGAAAACACTTCCTTTGCATCAGAGTAATAATTCTGGATGCTCTCATGTGGGTAATTCTAAAAAACGTCCAAAATGCTAACATTGCCACCACATTGAATATACAATTGATATGTCTTTGAAGTTGAATGGGAATTCTTTTTATCCAGACGTAATTGCCTAGACATCTACTACTGAGGCACCTGTTGCTCCTACATTGCCGACTAATCCATGTCTAGTGACATTTGAAGACTTCATCAAATGGTGTGCCACACATCAATCCACTAGTAACATTGCTTTGGTGGCACAAAGGAGTATTCGTTTGCTTGACTTCATCAATCTACTCATAGTCTTGGGACATCACCACTAGATTTGTCAACTCTAATAAATAGTTGACTCACATATTCACTAAATCTCTAAGAGGATTGATGATTGAATATTTGCAGTAAGCTGGGCACATACGACCTATATGCTCCAGTTTGAGGGGAACTGTTATAATTATAGAAATAATGAGCCAATCCTATACAATAAGGAATATTGTCATAGAAATAATGAGCTGATCCTATATAATAAGGAATATTGTTATAATTATAGAAATAAGGTGTTGATCCTATATCATTTTTCTCCATATAAGCCTTCTCTATTTATTATGTTGATTTTTTTTTTTCTCAACATGAATATAGCACCTGTGTTTCCTCAGAAATATACTGTTTCAGCTCAGTGTTTCTCTCTTCCTTAGACTTTAACAATCTCTAATGGAATTTATACTGTCTTCTGTGTAGGATGGTGTCTTACCCACACTTGTTTCCCCTCATTTCTCTCTTATAAAATTAATGTTTTTCAGCAAAAATAGTCAAAATTGGATGCCTATACGGCTTTGGTTTCCCAACTTTCAGTGCCCAGTGCTTATAGCAATGGTAGCTATATGTTATTAATGTTAAAGATCAAATGCATTTGGAAGTTAAAATTTGTGAAATATGCAGTTTGTATATATCACTATGAATTGCCTCTCTTCCTATCTAGTATACTGTTACGATGCTACCTATAGTAGATGTTTTAGCTGGACACATTATAGAAGTTTTTCTCGAGATAAATGAAAGATTTGTCATGTATTATACCAAGTATTATAAATTGCTTTTACAATATTTCAGCAGCATTTGTAAGAGTAAATTGGACAATTATATTCATTGTCACTTCTAGAGAGAATTCTTGCTGTCTTTAATTTGTTTTTGTTTGACATTTTGATGTTGACAGCCACTTGTCAATAGTTGTTTTAGACGTGGAAATTGTGTTGATCAACGAGTATTGTTCTTTCCAATGAGGTGATCTAGGACAGAAATGTCTCAGTTTAAGCTTACATGACTGGTTAACTGCTAGAGAATCTAGGGTGGTTGATAGGCTTGATGAATAAGAAAACACTTAAATTTGATGCTTTGATGACTTAGTTTGAAAATGGAAATGGTTTATGTATGGATGGATTACTAGTCTAGACTCTGGACCGACTTCTGGTCTGTTCAGGTGAGAGCAGTTATGCAAATATAGCTTTATGGTATAATGATAATTATCATAAACTGGTAGAAGGACGTATTTTGGTTTTTCATTTCAGAATTTCTTTCAATACAAGCGATTTGGGGGCTAGGCTTCAAGACTAACGGAAGTCATGTTAGAATTTTGCTAAGAATGTTAGTTTAGGTATTGCATGATAATGTGTTTGATTGTGTGAATTGCAAATATCAGTTCTAAAAGGAGATCGTTATGGTGTCTTTTGCTTTTCAATGTTTTTATTGTGACGAGGATGTAGTTATCTATAACTGTTGGGTTTATCTGGTCTTATGCTTTACCATTAAGGTGAAACTCAAGATTCAAAACTAGGAAATGGATGCAGTTTCTCGATAGTAATTATTGGGAGATTGATTTTCTCATGTCCCATCAAGTATTGTTTGTTGTGTTTGCATAGACATGCTAACAACGGCTAAGCTGGGGTGTTAAAGAAATCACTTTATTCACTTTACTCTGGGCATGTAATTCCCATTTGGACTGATCTGCTCTGGTGTCTCATGTAGACAGACTTGGCTTATAACCTGTATCTTTATTGTATTAAATTGAAGCAATTTTCTTGAGGAAGTAGAATGAGTAACATGCGCACTACACAAGAGAGAAAAAGAGAGAAAAGAGGCAAAAGATCATGCCATATAAGCAAATAAGCAATACATGCTAGCCCTTTATGACATGTCTTTGCTGAGTCTCTACTGCTAATTTTTCTAATTCAATGTAGCTTTGTTCTAATAGTTTAAAGTATTTTGCAGCCGTTTCTTGCAGTGTCGAGGTCCATTTGCTAAGAGAAGGCATCCATTGGTGGACTCAACTGTTGTTTCAGAGATTAGAAGATGCCTTGACGAAGGGGTTGAATTCCAAGGTGAGTTGCTGAACTTTAGGAAAGATGGATCTCCACTTATGAACAAATTGCGTCTGACACCTATATATGGAGATGATGAGATAACACATGTCATTGGAATCCAGTTCTTCACAGAAGCAAACATTGATCTTGGTCCCCTTCCGGGTTCTACGATTAAGGAATCTATCAAATCATCAGATCGGTCTCATTCTGTGCTTTCCTCATTGAACCCTCTTCCAGTAGGGGACCGTAATGTTACTCGTGGACTTTGTGGAATATTGCAATTAAGTGACGAGGTATTGTCTCTCAAGATCCTTGCTCGCTTAACTCCAAGAGATATTGCATCAGTTGGCTCTGTTTGTAGGCGATTGTGTGAGCTAACAAAAAATGAAGATCTTTGGAGAATGGTGTGTCAAAATGCATGGGGCAGTGAGACTACACGTGTTTTAGAGACTGTGCCTGGTGCAAGGAGACTTGGATGGGGTCGGCTGGCAAGAGAGCTGACCACTCTTGAAGCAGCAGCATGGAGGAAACTGACTGTTGGA
>Ga0099825_1008366_pt1 | contig 12265 bp, 9 predicted proteins | sample SiratroredBW_FD_76838 | JGI IMG/M metagenome (GOLD analysis project Ga0099825, IMG submission 76838) | Root nodule microbial communities of legume samples collected from California, USA - Siratro red BW | ecosystem: Host-associated > Plants > Roots > Nodule | place: USA: California | collected...
GAAGGTGCTCTTGAATGAGCCAGTTGCAGCCTTAAAAGCTTTTTGAAAAACAAAAATCTTATTTTGTTTATATGTATATATGTGTAAATGTAATTAGTTATGTTTTAATTTCCTATGAAGAAGAAAATCTTTTGAAATACAATGTTAGTGAATGGTAGATATAAATATCTTTATTATGCATTATGTTTTAACTACTGTTTTGGATAGATTAGATGTTATAGATAATTTTTTTTTTTTGGTGTTACACGTCACTTGATCAACTAATCACTATAAAATTAATTCAAATTTTATTAATAAAAAAATAAAATAAAATAATGTATATATATATATTGATTTATTTATATTATCTAATTATATTGATATGATATTTTTTTACTTCCTTATTTTTGTATTATTCTTTTTATTTATGATAAAATCCCATTTATTTTAATTAACCATTACAAAATTAATTCAAATTCTTTCAATATAGAAATAATATATATATATATATATATATATATTAATTTATTTTCATTGACTAATTAATTTTACATTGTTATGACTCAAATAATAAAATGAATAAATATATAAATTGTATACACTATTTGTTTAAAATATAAAATTGGTTGAGATTGGTTCAGTATTCAAAATATATGTAGAACCCCTCAAATTATAACGGTGAAAAATATATATAGCTTTCTCAACCCGACTTGGAATTACTATTTTACCCGCATCATCATGTTCTCTTTATTCAGCACACCAAATAAAATCACAATGATAACATAGGATGAATGAATTAGAATATGTTATTACCGAGACTGAATGTGAATTGTTAGAAGTAGGATGAGAAACTCGTAATGAGTTCACAAAATCTTAATGTAATTTGTTCTAACACAAATTAATCCAATCATAATTGTTCTTACCTGAATCGAGATCGAGTCGCTCCTGCTGGTGTTACTGATGACTGAATCCGAGAAGTTGGTCCGACAGGAGGTTCACCTGCAGAAGACTCTCCGACGCTCATGTCAGTAAGAGTGTTTTAGGTGTCTCTCTATGTAAAAAAGGTAAAAAAGTATATGAAAAGAAGATCCCCCTTCCTATATCTGGTCCCCATGCTTATAGGCCTTCCTCTGGAAGTCCATCTCATTTCTCATTAAGACGAGGGACGTTATGAATCACGAATTATCACCCAAATCTATAATTGTCGCAGTCTTAATGACGTGAGGTCAGGTGGAACCGATATAAGTCCGGGTGAACCTGAACTCACTATGAGGCGGAGGGGAGGAAAACCCTCTTCTGAAAAGTTCACCATTAACCACCGTGAATGAGGTAGCTTGCCTTCTAACCCTCCGAGCCTCCGTATTGTCCTCGGGCAACACATCATTGACTAGGAAATCTAGTATAGGCGTCATCCAGCTCGTTGTCCTAGGTTGGATCTCGAACATACCTTCGTGGTCCCAGCTGGCTGTGTTCAAGACTTCCTGGATCAATGTTCTGTGCTGCCCCGATTTCTTGGTGCTGGCCAATTTAGACAAAACGCCAGTCCTGTCATTGTTAGCACGGGGGACATGCACGATGGTAGCGCCTTCAAACTGCAGGATCAAATTTTGGGCCAAGTTGTAATACTTCTAAAGCAAAGGTTCTCTAGCTTGGTATTCGCCATTCATTTGTCCTGCCACTACTTGGGAGTTAGTTTGACACTTGAGATTTCTGACTCCTAAATCCTTTGCCAGTCTTAACCCTACAATTAAGGCTTATACTCAGCCTGGTTGTTGGAAGTTGCAAACCTGAACCTGATGGACTGCTCTACGGCGATCTGATCGGGACCCTCCAAGATAACTCTTGCATCGCTACCTTTCCTATTGGAGGAGTCGTCTACGGTGAACAACCACGCCGTTTTTTCCTCGGTTACCGGGGTAACTCGATCAAAAACTCAGCCAGAAATTGTGCCTACATTGGCCCCCTCGACTCGTAGCGAAGACCAAATTCTGATAGCTCCACCGCCCAGGCTGTCATCCTTCCTGCTAACTCGAGCTTCTACAACACCTGCTTTAGGGGGTAATTGGTTTTTACCGTCATACTATGACTGCGGAAATAGTGTCGTAGTCTCCTGGCTGAAAATATCAGGGCTAACACCAACTTTTCAATCACTTGGTAGCGCTCTTCAGCTAGTTGGAGAGTTCTACTCGTAAAGTACACAAGGCTTTGCTTCCGGCCTTCCTCGTACACCAGTACGGAGCTGATTGCCGACTGCGCGACGACCAAGTACACCAACAATGGGGCTCTGAGAGACAGACTGATCAATATTGGTAACGTAGACAGGTCTCTCTTAATATTGTTGAACATATCTTCGCAGGCTTCATCCCACGTGAAGACCTTAGCTCCTTTTAGTAACCTGAAGAGCGGCTTCGCCTTCTCGGCCAACCTTGGCAAGAAATGGGAAAGGGCCACTAATTTCTCGTTCAATTGCTGAACCTCCTTTAAGCATGCGGGACTTCTCATGTGCATTATGGCCTCACACTTGTCGGGGTTTGCCTCAATCCCTCTCTGTGTAATTATAAACCCGAGGAACTTTCCTCCTCCAACTCCGAAGAAGCATTTCTTGGGGTTAAGGCGTAAATCGTGCCTCCTTACCCGATCGAAGACGACCTCAAGATCAGCTGCGTGTCCTTCGGCTTTGGCAGATTTGACCACCATGTCATCAACGTAGACTTCCATGGTTCTTCCCAAAAGACCCTGAAAGATTTTGTCCATCAGCCTCTGGTATGTTGCTCCTGCGTTCTTGAGGCCAGATGGCATCAGCCGGTAGCAATAATTTGACATGTCGGTCATGAAAGTCGTCTTATCTTCGTTTGGGAGATACATTCTGATCTGGTTGTATCCTGAGTAAGCGTCCAGAAAACTTAACAGTTCGTACCCCAAAGTGTTGTCAACCAATTGGTCAATGCTCGACAGTGGATAAGTGTCCTTTGGGCAAGCTTTGTTCAAATCGGTGTAGTCCATGCACATGCGCCACTTTCCGTTGGACTTTTTCACCATTACCACATTTGGTAACCATGTGGTGAAAACTAGCTCTCTAATGAATCATGCCTTGGCGAGTTGTGCTACCTCCACTTCCACTGCTGCTCGTCGCTCCTCACCGAGCTTCCTCTTTCTCTACGAAATGGGCGCTACTCGGGGAATCAATGTCAGTTTGTGGCACATAAAGTCCGGATCAATGTCGTGCATATCCGCGGGGCTCAACGCGAAGAGGTTCGCGTTCCTCATCAATACTCGCTCCAAATCATCTGTTACCAGTTTTTGGGCTCTCAGGCCTAGATGAGTGACCTGATGAGAACCGACCCCGAGCCGAACTGTCGTCACGGGCTCATCAAAAGTAGGGTGGCCCTCCTCGAACTCGGCCCGAGGGTCCGGATCCACCTCCTTTTCGTCCGTCAAGATCTTGGCTTTGGATTGTTGCTCTCCTTCCAACACCACATTGTTACATTCAGCAGAGGGGGCTTCGAGCTCTTCAGTCTGCGTCGCCCGTTCTGCTACCGTCTTCAATGAGTACAGGGTGACCTTTAGGCTCTCCACATAACACTGCCGAGCCTCTTTCGGGTCCGCCTTAACAGCTATAATGGTTCCATTTGGAACCGAAAACTTCATGGCCATGTGGGGCGTGGATACGACTGCCCCTAGTTGGTTAAGGGTGTGTCTCCCTATCAATACATTGTAAGAGGTGTCTGCGTCGATTAGGGTGTACCGAACCACCAGAGTCTTGTACGTTTGTCCAGCTCCAAAAGTCATAAACAGGTCTACAAATCCCTGGCGTTAACCCTCTGGCCTGCAAATCCCAACAGCGGCTCGATGTACGACTGAAAGGCGATTTTCGGGATGTTGAGCTTTAAAAATGTTGACCAATATAACACGTCGGCCGAGCTACCTTGGTCGATCAGGATTTTGTACACCCTCCAATTAGCGATGGTGGCGGTTACTACCACCGAGTCGTCTTACTTGGGATCGTTCATCGAGAAGTTTGCATCTGAGAAAGTTATAGAAGGCCGTGATCGAGGCGGTAGATGTTTAACCGAGTTGACACTCCTCAAATATCTTTTCCTGGGAGAGCTAAATGAGACCCCTCCTGCGAAACCCCCGACAATGGTGTTGACCGTGTCACTGACTACCCTTGCTCTAAACAGGATTTGCACCATGTTAACGGATCCTGCGGCCATATTGGGATCTTGTTGGGCTATCCCGCCTGCTGCCTCAGCCCTGGGCTCCCTCGTCCTATTCTCTTATGGACCCACTCTTCCACGTCCTTTGGCCTCATGATAGCGGCCTCCGCGACCTCCTCGGATTTCGAAGGCCCTAAGACCCTCTCTCCGAGGCGGGCTTCTCTGAACAAAGCGGGTTAGGGCTCCTGACTGGACGAGCTCTTCAATAAGATCACGCACCTTGGTGCACTCCTCGGTACTGTGACCGATACTCTGGTGGTAGCTGCATCTGAGAGTAGGGTCTGCCCCTAGTTGGGATCGTCCCGGGCGAGGAAGTCGGATAAGCTCCAAGCTACACACCTCCTGTAGGATAGTTTTCCGAGTAGCGTTAAGGGTGGTGTAACGGTCATACCTGCCTGGTCGGACCTTCTTCTGTAGTCGGGGGCTTTCCCTTGCAACTGATGGCTAGAATTTCCGTTTCCTGGCGTCGGCGTTTTCTTCAATACTCATATATCTGGCTGCCCGAGCCCTCAAAGTGTCCATGTTTGGTGGTTGGTCGGCATAGAGTGAATCTAGAAACGCGCTAGGTTTTAATCCCACCAAGAGTGAATGCCTCGTTACCGCCGGATGGAGATCGAGTATCAACACATTGCTTTGGTGAAGCGAGCCATGTATTGACGTAGCGACTCGTGATCTCCCTGGACGACATGATGGAGGAAAGCCGACGACGTAGAGGCTGGCTTACTATCGGCAAACCTAGCCGTGAATCTAGCATGGAGCATTTCAAAAGAATCAACCGAATTAACGGGCAGAGAGTAATATCAGTCTAGGGTAGGACCCTTGAACATCGTTGGGAACAAACGAAAATGGACTCGCCCGTCCGTGGAGAAAAGGTTTGCTTGTGTCATATAAGACTTGACATGGACATCAGGATCAGAGGTCCCATCATATGTGTCCATGTGTGGCTCTGTTGGTTGCGGAATCGGACATCAATTCTGTCGTACACCGCTTGGAAAGTATTCTGGACATTGGCCTCGCTTTCCTGGAGGGTGGTCTGTAGGGCATTCTGAACCTTCACTTCACTTTCTCGCAGTGCTGCTTTCTTAGTGTCAACGCTCTGTTTAATGACCCCTTGGAGGGTTTCAATAATCGTTGGATCCATCCCCGTCACTAGAGGAGAGAAATACTGTGGTCCTGGGATGAGTTTTACCAGGACCCCACGGTAGGCGCCAAATGTTCTTACCTGAATCGAGACCGAGTCGCTCTTACTAGTGTTATTGATGACCGAATCCGAAAAGCTGGTCCAACAAAAGGTTCACCTGCAAAAGACTCTCTGACGCTCAAGTCAGTAAAAATGTTTTAGGTGTCTCTCTATGTAAAAAAAAGGTAGAAAAGTATATGAAAAGAAGATCCCCTTCCTGTATCTAGTCCCATGCTTATAGGCCCTCCTCTAGAAATTCATCTCATTTTTTATTAAGACTAGAGACGTTGTGAATCACGAATTATCACCTAAATCTATAACTATCGCGAGTCATAACGACGTGAGGTGAGGTGGAACCGATGGAAGTCCGAGTGAACTGAACTCAGTATGGGGTAGGTACAATAACAAAAACACCATTGAATCAAATTTTTAACATGACAGCTTACTTCTATGGTTCGGTTATCTAGGTACTAATTTTGGGTTATTTCTGCAGTGACAATTTCTCCAACATTGGTACTAAAAAGATAGCCACATGAAACAATAACATAATCAGTAACACAATTATCACTGTACATGACCCTGAATTTGGCAACAATATTTGAAGAGAAATACACTTCTAAGTGGGAGTTAGAGAATACAAGGCTCCCCTGCTCACAAGCAATTCGCAGATATCATGGTGTCCCCAAATTCTAGCCATGTACAAAGGGGTAGCACCCCTTTTATTCACAACATTAAGGTTCACACCCTTCTCAAGCAACACTTGTACCGTGCCCACATCGCCACTCTGCACCGCCATATGAAAGGGCACGTGACCTTCCTCGTCTTCACCTTCCAAGTCCAAACCCGCTAATTCAACAAGCACCCTCATCACATCCTTGTGCCCTTTAAAAGCCGCAGCATGAAGCGCCGTCAAACCATATTGATCACGATACTTCACACTCCCACAACCTCTTTGCAACAGTGTCTTCACTTCATTAGCCTCTCCATTCCTCGAAGCCTCAAATATTGCTTCTCCCAGCTCCACCTCTTCTCTCTGAACACAAGAAAAAAAAATGAAAACAGGGCATTCTAAGTGATGGTCAATTAATTCGGGTTGTTCGCCTTCACTTACATTTGTGTTCGTATCTTCTGCCACGTGTACTTCATCAGAGGCGTTGGGGTTGGGGACAATTCTCAGGCCGGCTTCCAGGAGGAGGTGAACCATGTCGTCCGGCTCCAGCAGCTTTGTGGCGGCGCCGAGGAGCGAGTCGGCTTCGGCGGGTGACAAATCCGCGAGCACGGAACGCTGTCGTTTGATTAGGTTTCTTACGGCGTCCAAGTCTCCGCGCGTGACGGCATCGTTGAGGAGGAGGGGCCCCACGAAGGCCACCTTGAGTTTGATGTCCCGAGTTTTGAATCCGTAGGGGCTAGAGGCGAACCACGAGTTGATGGACTCGGGGTGAGTGGACCCGGACGAGTTCGCGGCGAACTCGGCGGTTTTCACGAGGAAGCGGTCGGAGGGGGAGCGGGGGAAGGAGCGAGGGAGATGAGACTGCGGCTTAAGGATGACTTTGAAGGTGGCGAATGATAAAGGGGGAATGAGTCCACTCGGTGGGTTGACCAGAAACTTCTTTGGCGATGAGGTTTGGATCTTGAAGGCCACTGGTGAGGTTGGGTTCAGAGAGCGAAGGCGCACCGTGGCTCGGCATTTGCAGTTGAGTGCGAACTCTATGCGCACCTCTGCGGGCTCGCACACTTCCACCAGTGGCTCTTCCATCTACCAAATCTTGATTCTCTCCGCGGGATTGGGATTTGGTGGGTGAAGTATAGATTTGAGAGTCACGTGACACTGGGAGGTAAACCTAACGTCGCTCAAGGCGCGTGTCGAATTTTTACGGGTTTTCACCTTTTTCTAACGAATTCTCCTTCAATGAATAAAAAAGGAGAAAAATCGTTGATCGTGTGGAGCCCACTCTAACAGCCAGGAGTGCGCTAAACAACGCTGCTGCCCTGCTACTCCATTGACACGTGTTATGGTCATGCTTTGTAGCACGGCGAAATTCGGTGCACCGCGGGTAGCTCTTTTTGCTATAGGCGTGTTTGTTACTTGCTTACTACACTATATTATTACACATTGCATTTGGCGGGTAGAGAGTGTTGCAAGGCGAGTGCATTGTAGTGAGTCTCTTTTCGCAAGGTTTACTTTCAAATTCTTCTGTCGTTTTTTTTTAATTTAAGATAAACCAACGTTTTGCTGGTGAATACTGATAGTTATGAATTTCTCTTGTATTGAAGATGTTTTATTCTCATCAGCTTCTTGCTCGTAAGGCTGCTCTTGGCCAAATATGGTAATAACGTTTCCATTTATTTCATTCTTCCTCTTTTTCTGCTCTGTAAACGGTTCTCTGTTTTCTGCTATTCTACTTTTGGTCATCATGCGCTTGTCTATTTCTTTGTTTACGTGTACGAGTTCTATATATATATATATTCTATGTAGAAAATGTGATCATGCAAAACCAGTTACATAGTTGTTGCTTCGTTTTTTTATCCGTGACTCTGCATTGCAATTTTGTTTAACATCTGCGTTTGTTTCTAAAATGGAAAATAAAAATATTAGTCGCATTCTCACTGGTTTTTCATGAAGGATGGCTGCGACTATGCACGCAAAGATGAACCGAAGGAAGCTGGACAAGCTTGACATCATTAAGATCTGGTAATGGTTACTTGTACATTTTTTGTAAGCCTAAGGTGGAGCCGCCTTATATACATCGCCAACTGAAGGAGCTAATATAGTATTTTTTTTATTTTTATTTTTTTTGTACTTGTTTTATAGCGAAGAGATTCTGAACCCATCGGTTCCTATGGCTCTCAGACTTTCTGGAATTCTTATGGGTGCTCTCTCTCTTTGATCTAATGCTATCTTCATTCTCAATTTCTATTAATTGTAGTATATCTCTGCGCTTCTGATCAAGATTTGTTGGGTTTTTATCAGGAGGAGTGGTAATTGTGTATGAGAGAAAAGTGAAGCTCCTCTATGGTAAACTTTCAATCTCTGTTTTCATGATTAATTGAAAGATTATTTTCAGTTTTTATCAGAGTTCTCTACTTTTAGTTTTTAATTTTGTCCATTTTATTTCTCGCAGATGACGTGACCCGTTTTCTGGTGCGAAGCTCAATTTGGACATTTCCTAAGAATTCGGTTTTTTTTTTTCTTTTTTCTTTTTTCTTTTACATTTTTTCCCTATTGGTACAAGGTTGAGATAAACGAAGCATGGAAGGTGAAGACTGCCCCTGATCCAACATTGCTCCGCAAGGCAAAATCCAAGGCTAAGTTAGTCACATTTGTATGCTCTCGTTAAGTTATCCGTAATATACTTTCTTTCATATAAGAATGTGACTCAGTAAGTAATTTCATTAATTTTTTTGAAAGATTTAAGGAAAATATATACTTAAATGAGTTTCCTGTATATCATTAATCAATATTTAACTCTGCTATGCTTTATAATAACTCTTTCTATTTGATAGGAAAGAGGCTGTTACTCTTCCAGAGATTGATGAGACGAACATGGCAGATATTGAACAGTCACTTCACTTTTCCAATACAGGCACCACAACATTCCAACATAATGCTTATTTCACCATGGTATACTTAACTAGTCTTACTGCATGGAATAAGTAATTAATAAACAGTGATCAGGTTGACCTAATCCTTTATTGCAGCAACTTGATCAAGTGGAAGAACCGTTCATTAGTAATGAAGAAGAAGATCCACATCAAGGTTATGGTGTTGGTATTTGTTAAATATATATAGTTCATCAGTTAGTTTGCTCACGCTTATCATTTTCCAGCTGAGGTAGAGAATATTACCTTGTTTGAACGCTTTGAAACATTCCAAGCTAACGCGGAACCATACAATCGTTTTGAGAGGTTTTAGTTTCAATCATCTTTTTTCATAGTAGTCTTTATTTTCTTCCAATAATCTATTCATTCTTTCTGGATGATTGTGACAGGTTTGATATTGAAGGAGATGAACAAACACATTATGATCAAATTCCAAGTACGCTTATACCCTCCCCACCTCATGAAGACCAGCCCACTGCTAGAGGTGATTAGGATAACAATCAGTTTTAGCACTTTGTCTAATGGAGTGCCATAGCTTAAGAATTCAAGGGAACAATGGCTTTTCCGTACTGAATTTTATGTAATCTTGACTGACTATAGAAGATAAACAATTATAACTTTTGGTGACTTGTAGGTAAAAAGTTATTTTAGTATCATAAGTTGACTTAGTATATCTTTCATGGTAAGTGAAGTATTATTACTAGAATTTAGTGATCATGGATTACATTTCAGCTGTATTACCATTTATGGTGACGATAATATAAGATATATTTTTTTCAGGCAAATAATAGACTGTTGTGGAAATAATTAAACACTGTAAATAAGGAAGAACGAAATTTGTTTGCTTACATATAACTTTTGCAGATGATATGTTTAAAGACGTTCATGCTGGACAAGAGGATATTCAGCAACCTAATGAAGCGATGAAACCTAGAGAGGTATTACTATAATTTAATACTACATTGATGAGAAAAGAAATGACTAACCTTAGAAGTACAACGCAATAGGAACGTAGAAGGCGAGGACCAAATAAAAGGAAAAGAGGAGGACGATTGAATATCGAAATGGATTATGAGCAGACCATTATTCCTGGTCCCATATACCAACACTGGCTTCAGAATGCTTCTGATATTGTCTCGCGAAGGGGAAGAAAGAAAAAGGTTTTTCATATGTTGTTTTCCATATCTGATATTTTAGGAACCAGACACTTTTTTAATGAAAGATGGCTGGAGAGTCCAGCATCCTAAAAAAGAAGAAAAGAAAAGAGAAACTGATAAAATTTGAAATCTATTTATATTTTCTACAAAATGCTTCCACTATAAAGAATATCTTCTCTGATGCAGCAAACCAATGTTTTGTCTTCAACAAAGATAGCCAACCTCATGAAGGTGCCACCTGTTGCGCTAATTGGTGACTTATTTACAGCTAAAAATAACGATATATATTATCCAGCACCTATTCTTGACTTATGGATTAAGAGCATTCAACCACCCCACGATTCACCTTCAGGTCAGCATAGAGTCTCTCTGTAGTTGATCTCAAGAAAATAAGCAACCTTTGTATGGAATTTAGCAGAAAGTAACAAACTCAATTTTATGCAGAAAGGATTTCAGCCCACCATCCTCCAGAACCATCATTTTCATCGCCTCCAGGAATGCACGATGGAGATTTCATGCAATTTGTTAGTCTTATACTCCATCTTTTGGTTTGCTTTTCATTATTTTATGAGGACATATCTAGCTTATTTCTGATAAAATGTCCAAATGTGAAGCCTTCTGAAGATTTTGACAGTAGGCCAGACTACCAGGCACCTCCAGTAGAGAAGCAGCGGAAAAATACCATCGTGGATGAACTGACGGCTAGCCTATTGAGAGGGCATGAATCTACTCCACATGTCTCAGCAGGGAAAGCCGGTAATTTTTATCGATTTCTTTATTGGATCTTTCAATTCTGTAATGGACATCTATGACTAAGAAAATACGACATAACTGTTCTTCAATATGTTTTTTCTAGGAGACAGTGCACATTCCTTTCCAAGACCAGCGTCTGAACATGGTCCTGCCTCACATTCAGACTTTGATTCGGGAAGGTAGTTGGTTCAATTTATGACCTATCGCATATTGTTCAATAACTCATCATAGTTTCAATGTCCATTCCACCTTGATATCTAAAGGACAAAAAGATACTATAGTTTTGCACTTGTTGAATAAGATTTGTTGTAGTCTGATGCTTCAGAAATATTTAACAGATTCAGAAACAGAAGGTATTCTTCATCTGCAAACAGCAGTGGAGGTCTTGAGCCACTAGTGGAGAGCAGTGGAGGTCTTGAGCCACTAGTGGAGGATGTAAATTTCAAGTTAGCCAGGCTTTATGAAGATGGTCCTACCCCTGATCAAGGTATATTACTTGTTAAGGCTTTTTCTAAGATTGGAAGAGGACCACCTGTAATGGTATATTCTTTAATTCACTAATGATACAAGTCAGTCTCACAAGTTCCTTTTCAGAACTCCTCGTGGAAACAGGACCCACGCAAACGCAAGTAAACATCAATCATCCCAGTGACAAGATAACCGATTCCATACAAGCGTATGAATCTCTTTAAGTAATTATTAACCATAATTGCAGATGTAATTTCAGGTAACAATAATGCATATTCTTTGTGTTTGAACAGACAGATGAAGGCACACTTTGACACGCCTGGAGCTCCTCCTGTTGAATCCCTCCATAATCTGGCTGCTGGAATGACACGGACCTCGGCAGCACAACTTTTCTATCAAGTTTGTGGTATTATTCTTTAGTTCCTTTAAATAATTACATTTTAAAAATATTTAAGTTAATTAGAATACTAATATAATAGTTATGGCAAAATACAAAGTAAATATCTTTTAAAGATTTACATAAAAATTTTATAAAGTTTTATATTCTTAATTTGAAGGAAAATTTTTTGGAATGCTTAAAATAAAAATGGGCTTATATTATTTTAAATCTTTAAAATAGTAGTTTAATACTATATCCACTACTTTACACCATCATTCAAACATATACTAAGACCTTTAGGATAATTATTGTAAATTTCAAAAACTTGTATTATAACTATTTATGATTGGATAATAGTATAAAATTATTTTACAATATTAATGTTTTTTTTTCTTTTCCTGTTAAAACAACAGAAAACATTATTTAACCCAATACTTCTCACACCCCCCCCAACACCTCCCCTCTTACCTTCTCACTCCTCTTTTTACTCCATACTCTTAATTTAATTACTTTATTATTATTTTAAGAAAAA
>Ga0099825_1008367_pt1 | contig 12265 bp, 7 predicted proteins | sample SiratroredBW_FD_76838 | JGI IMG/M metagenome (GOLD analysis project Ga0099825, IMG submission 76838) | Root nodule microbial communities of legume samples collected from California, USA - Siratro red BW | ecosystem: Host-associated > Plants > Roots > Nodule | place: USA: California | collected...
ATATTTTTTTCTGTGCCCACATTCATTACTTCAAAACAATGCACTTCTCTATCCCTCTGCGATGAGAATTGCATGTAGGGGACCTTTTCTCATAAAAAAAAAAAAAAAAAATCAGAAAAAAAATCTGAACTGGTGATTTTCATTGAGTGCAGACATCACAGGGTCTAGACTCATTCTTCTACATATCCTTGTTCCTTAAAGTGCCACATCCACTATTAACTAAGTACACGCGTCATTACTATAAACCTAAGCATGCCACATACCCACACAAACTTCTCCACCGCTAACCCTCCAACCTTATCATGTCTTCTATCAGTTTCATTCCCATTTCATTCATTTAAATTGTAAAAAGCTTACACCTTTTTCACTTACTCTAACCATCTTCCACCTCTTCTTGTGACTCCCATCTTCATTCTCATTTTGGTAAAAGAAAAACCACATTGGCCAAGCCAAAATTCCATCCCTTCCTTTCACACATTTTCTCAGTAGCTTCACAAACAAAATGTCTGGTGGTGTTGGTCCAACTGGCTCCGACATTAGCTTACCAAGAGAAGAACAAGTTGATCACAAAGAACATCAAGAACATGGACTTCACAAGACCATCATCACCACACCAAGGAAATCAGGTTTCCCATCCTTCCGCCACCTCAATTGCTTGGCTGTGGTCATTGTCCTCTCTGCAAGTGGCATGATTGGTCCTCAAGACTTTGCCTTTGTGGCCTTCTCGGTAGTCTACATGTTTTTCCTATCTAAAGTGGCTTTTCCATCTCTTCACTCATCAAAGGAACCCCCAGTTTTCAACCCCCAAAACAAAATATTTGGCCTTTATATATTTATAGCGGCCATCATTGGACTTTTTGCCCCAATTGCTTATATCTTAGATGGGATATTTGAGGGTGACAAGGAAGGGATCAAGGCAGCTGCACCCCATGTTTTCCTCTTGGCCAGCCAAGTGTTCATGGAAGGGGTGACATTCTCTGGCGGGTTCTCAATTCCAATCAGAGCTTTTGTGCCTGTCTTCTACAATTCAAGGAGGATTTTCACCCTTGTGGATTGGCTCCGGAGTGAGATCAACAAGGTGAATGAAGAGCACAGTGGGTCTGCAAGGAGGATCTATGTGGGGAGAATGCTTGCTGTGGCTAATATGGCCTTCTGGTGTTACAATTTGTTTGGATTTCTGTTGCCTGTTTATCTTCCTAGAGTTTTCAAGCTGTATTACTCTCCTCACAAAGACAAGGACTGATCAAGATCAAGGAGGCTTGTTTTTGCTTATGTAATTTCATTTTCTTTTATAACGTCTTCAACCTTAATTTCCTGCAGGTTAGTGTGTGATAGTGTTTACTTGGTGGATGTATTTGGCCTTAGATTTCTTATTGCTGTTGTTCTTCTCCTTGTACATATCAAATCAATGTTGTTGTTCTTCTTTTTTACATAACAAACAAAAACCAAATAGTGAAGATAAGTAAGTGATGTTAAATGCTGATAATAAGATACTGATGTTCTCAGAAAATAGCTGTGGAACTCAGAAAATTCACTAAAATTTAAGTTATTAAGTTCTCAGTTTTTAAAGAATAACAAAAAATAAATTTACTCAAGATTTAAGCTTCTAAGTTCTATTCTTAGAGTACATAATTGAATTTTGTTTTGATCCTTCTTCTTAAAGTGGTATAAAGAGATCATGTGGGTAGGTTATAGGGAGAAGAAGAGAAGAGCTTGAAATCATGAATTATGAGTACTCGACAGAGTATTTAGCAGCTGAACATGGCAGGACTCACAACTAACTTTTTAATTTCTAGAATTATGTGGCTGATTGAAGTTGGTTTCACAACTGAGTAAAAGGGTGAAAAGGAAATCATGTAAATATCTGGCGTCAAAAAAATGTTTTATAATCTGAAAATTATATAATCTAAAATGTATGTTAAATTTAAAATGTATTTTTAAATTATACCATCTGAAATACATTTTTATTTATAATTAATTTTTTTTCAAAATTTGTAATTCTAAAACCTAAAAAATAAATTTTAAACATTCCATAACAGAATACAACACTTCAGAGAAAAGCATTTCGAAATACACCCCACACTCCACAAGGATTTGAAAATTTGATGGGTGCAGGAAGCATTTCATGGGGTGTCCAGAACCGACTAAATTGGCCCTATTAACCCTATAGATCAAGATTCCACCCCAATTTGTTAAGCATGCCGTGTCTAGTGAAAGTACAATATATCAATAACTAATAATTTTTTTAGAAAAAAATAGGTCAGAAATATAAAATAAATATTTTTCAAAAAAATTTAATTTAATCTATTGCATTCATAAAATGTGATATCCATTATATTAAACATGAAAGGGACCTCTCAGGATAATTATAAGAACTAAGGACTAATAGAACGTCGATTTCGGAAATAATAATTTGTTATCTAAATTTTGGAAACTTAAACAACAACTAAAATAACTGAATCCTAGGTTGGAACTTGTGTTTTCTGATATTTTATATCTCTTACATTTGTAATAGTTTTAAATTAGTCCTATAGATGCTAATAAAAATATTATAGGCAGAAGATGTCACGTATGACCAAATGTTTTGAAGTCACTACTTTAGATCACTTGATTAAATTAAAAAAATTATTTATAAATAATCAATTATTTTAAAATATAGTATCACAATTGTAATACTCCGTTTCTCATCTCGTACATTCAGGAAATAAAGAAATAAAATAATTTGTTAAGTAAAAGGTAAGTTTAGGGTAAGTTCAGATTATTCTTTTATCATTTTGATATTGTCAGTACTCTTTCTATCGTACAAAATCAATATAAAATAATAGAAAAATACTAAAAAACTATTAATAGAGAATCCAAAATTCGTGAAAAAATACTGGTATTTCCCATTCTTTTGTCCAAATAATTTTCAGTGCTGCCATGAGTGAACCGTTTTCTCTTCTTGGTATTCAGTTTTCACGGATAAAAATTTATTTTTTGACTACATAAAGAAAATAAATATAATAATTAATTCAATGAAAAAGAGTGAAGATATTTGTTCACATCACATCAAACAAATAATTTCACAATTTGATCACACAGTACACAATTTGAGTAGAAATGAAATGAAAATTTTGGTGGATTGGTTAGACATTAACTCATAACACTATGATGTGGGGATACTCCTATTGAAACATCTCTTCACTTTAATTCATAAATAAAGTTAATGGATATTAAACTCCTGTTGAATCTTCTAAAGCAACACACATCTTGAATGGGCCATGAGTTTCTTTTACTTACACTCATTGAATGTTAATATGATAGAATTTAAAAAAAAATGATATAAAGATAATATTTATCTAATTTTTATTTATATTTTGTTTAATATTTACATAATTATAACTTTTTAATATTAATATTAAATATTTAATAATATTAAACTTTTTAATGTAATTAAAAAAATATTTAATTAATATTTAAAAATAATAAAATTGTAAATACAATTGTATGTAGGAAGGTATCTATTCTTTAATAAAAAGACGACAAGACAAAAATATATATAACTATTGGATGAAGATAAAATTTTACATCAAACATGAAAATGAAATAATTAAACCCGAACTGTTCCGCCTTTTCCCATCCTAAGCATATTGTTTCATAAGTTATTCTCTATGCATAAATTTATAGAAATTGATATTTTATGTATAAATTATTTTTTTTATGAAAGTAAATAGAATAATTTATGCTTAACTTATAGAAAAGAATATTCTATCTTAAACTGCATTAATGTTAAAATTTATTAGACTAAAATTATAAATTTTAATTCATTATTATCATAAATTTAAGTATTAAATACGTAATATGTTTTTCGAGGAAACAATTTTGCTGTCTTATTAGATTGAATTAAGTTTTTTTATCATATATATATATATATATATTCAATATAAACATGTACATTTTTTTTAACTCAATTGTTTGACTTGAAATATATTATATTTGACAAATTACTTTTTTAAGTACGGGTTTCGATAGATTTTAGTTGTGCAAATCTTTTATACAGTTTTTTTTGGTTGCGTGATAAATACAACTTTGTTGTTTCAACTAATTTGAAAAATCAAAATATGAAATAGTTCAAAGCAAATTAAGCCACTTTCTTTTCCCCCACGAATTAAAGCTTAACACCTCTCCTGCAATCAAATCAATCCCTGAGAATGACACTAAAAGTTAGAGGTGTAATTTCTTTGGATGACAACATTCTCTTTATTATTATTTTTCTCTTTATACACACGCAATATAATGGGGGCTAAACTTGACCTATTTTCGAAGCATTAAAATTTTAATATACATTTTTATACTACATCATCTTATACAAAAAGTCACCATGCAATTTTAATTATATTATTGGTTTTTTCATCCACTTAAGTAGAATTAATAATTCATTAATTTTGACTGACTCAACAATGTTTAAATCAACGACTTACTAAATTCTATTAATTTGATGATGCCCTCATTCCAGTTAATATTTTAATTAAGCTCATTACACTCTAATTAAAATAAAGTTAAGGAAAGACTATTAAAAATAAACACATGAAGTGAAAAATAATTTTTTTCAAAATTTTATTTTAAAAAAAATTAAAATATATATTTTTTCAAGTGATAAAATTATTCTTATAAATATCTATTTATTTTTCTAAAATTTTATATTCAAAATAATATATTTTATCATAAAAAGTATATTTTTTATGAAGATAATTATTTTCTGAAAGGTATTGTTCCAAACATAGGCTTGACTAATGTATTCTTTTAACATAATTATTACATTGTTATGTAAAATAAAAAGTAATTTGGGCAGCCAATAAAATGTAAGATATGATTATTATACAAAATAAAAATAACAAAAAATTCTCATGTTTTTTTCTTTTGTTATTGGAGAAGCAATGGATATAATATGTAATATAATTATTATAAAAACTCTATTTTTTGTGATTGGAGAAGCAATAAATGTAATACATGCAGTTTTACCTATTTATATGTATATATCCATGTTGTTTCAGTTTCAGGAGGTTCCATTTCTCTTTGTGTGATAGATTTTGTCATTTGAGAGAGAAAGAGAAAGATGTGGCCATTCAGCAGAAAGGGGCCTTCTGGGTTTTCATCATCATCCACTGCAGAGGAAGTCACTGAAGGTCTTGATGGAACTGGTCTCACTGCCATTGTTACAGGTTCCTCACTTCTTCTTTTCCATTTTTTTCTTCTTTTTCTTATATATTTCCCTCATGGGTATCTTCCACCCATGTAAAAAATTCTTTTTTTTTTTTGGCCCTGATGACCTTTTTGTCTGATCTTACTGACGCTCTTTTGTCCTTATCGTTGGTATGAAAAATCTTCGTTTTATTCATATGTTTTTATGCAATTTTTCTTGTATCCAGTCAAGTGTTTGACTGAGCAAATGAAAAATATTTAAATTTCTGGTTCAATTGTCTTCTGTTATAGCTAGGCAGGCCACAGGGTAGTTCTTTTTTACCTATTAATCTGTTCATCTTGTTAATGATTTTTTTAGTGTGCCCTATTGTTGAATAAACGTTTTGTGTGCTATATGTTGCATGGAGCAAAGGATTTAAATTGGGGTTTCAATTGACAACTAGGAAGTAGTATACTTTATCTTTGCATCAGATATTGGCTTGTGGAGTGATTTTCAGTTTCAGGCCTTTTCAATGAAGATCCATAACCGAAATTGAACTCGTTCCTTTTTGGAGTTGACTTTATATAATTTGGCCTAAGAAAATTGCATCACTAGAAGTCAATTGAAGTGCAACAAAAACCGGAGTCTTTGCATATGTATGCTTCATTGAATGCTTGCAATTAGCATGATAAATAATTCTTGGAATGTTCCATTGTGGTAACAGGAGCATCCAGTGGTATTGGCACTGAGACTACACGTGTACTTGCTTTGCGAGGTGTCCATGTGGTTATGGGTGTGAGAAATATGATTGCTGCTAAAGAGGTCAAAGAAACAATACTTAAGGAGATTCCCTCTGCAAAAGTTGATGCCCTGGAGTTGGATCTCAGTTCAATGGATTCTGTCAATAAATTTGCATCAGATTTTAAGTCTTCTGGTCTTCCATTGAACATCTTGATGTAAGAAGAGGAGATGACATGAATCATATTATCAACTATTTATTCACTGTTTATTTTATCACTGTTTCTTTAATGAAGTCGTTAGTTACTAGTTCTCTCTCATTATGTGTGCCTGTGTTGCAAATGATATGTCTTAATCCCGATCATTCAAGAAAGCACAGTGATAATATTGTTTTCTGGTTTGGTTAGCAACAACGCAGGAATTATGGCATGCCCTTTCAAGCTCTCTGCAGACAAAATTGAACTACAGTTTGCCACAAATCACATAGGTATCTGATTGCATAATTCAAGCTCCAACTAACTAAGTTTCTTTCATATGGAAGTTCATTTGATTACTGATAGTGACATTGCTTCATATTCACTGATATGTTATTCGATAACATTTTGGCACTTGCAGAAGTTTGTAGTAAGTGTAGGTCATATGATTCATATCTTTATGATTATGTAGATAATTACTTACTCAGATGATCAATATAGAGTCATAGACGAATGAATCCTTTCTTTTTCTCTCTTGAATGTGTGTATTACTATAGTTAGGAACATCAAGTAGCTACTTTTTTGTTCTATTAAATGCCCAGACTGAGAGCATGCGGTAGAGATCTTAATACTGATTTTTATTTAATATAATTTTGCAGGTCATTTTCTATTGACAAATCTTCTGTTGGACACTATGAAGAAAACTTCACGTGAAACTAAGAAAGAAGGAAGAATTGTTAATGTCTCTTCGGAGGCTCACCGATTTGCATATTCTGAAGGAATCCGTTTTGACAAAATTAATGATGAGTCAAGGTAATGTGTAACCTAAATTCAATTACAACAACATATGCTGTCGGAGATGCCAGATCTGATAAAAAAAAACCTGTTCATAGGATTTTTTATGAGGAATTGTATATGCTGAATGCATAATTTCATTCCTATGTAAATCAACATATTTATAGAACATGAGCAAAACAGGAAAACTATCAGTTAATAAATTGTTAGAAGATGATGTCTAAAAAATAGAATAAAACAGATTTATCCTATCAATTAACATAACTTTCATTTAAAAGAAAATAACACAAAAATCTAATATATTCTGTTTGTTAATTTGTTTGAATAGTTATATATTCAACAGGATCAAATGTTCATGGATATAATTGTAGACCCTATGCACTTCTTAGTCGCATTTACAGCTGAAACAATTGATTCACTTTAATTTTCCAATTGATTCCTGTACCTGTAGTGTTTGCCAATTGGAAAACTGTTATATGACATGTATATTTAATTATGTGTGCTTCCTTGTGTTCAGTTACAACAACTGGCGTGCATATGGACAGTCAAAGCTTGCCAACATTTTACATGCAAATGAACTTGCAAGACGTCTCAAGGTGTGCTGGCTTCTCCTCTATAATTGATTAATAGTACTTTTATTTTGCTTCATAGTGCAACGTTTTAGCTGACTATTAAAGGATGTAGTAAGTTAGCATAATTATCCTTGATTTATGTTAACTTTTGGCTAATTAACAAGAGATTGATGTCCTTAGTTTCATGTGTTCGGTCATGGTCTCTTTTGCTTTTGTTTGTTGATAACGAAATTGATATTTCTGATTGAAGCATAAATCAGATTGTGCCATGACCTTTCTATTTCAGTCTTGTTTCTAATGTGAACAATTCTATTATATTTTTGAGTTATCTTTTGCTTTCCTGCGTGGTAGGTTGCAATGGACTAGCAGATTCAGACTTATGCTAAATTTTGTTCCATTTTTTGATTCACTCTATTCATTGTGCTCTGAAGAATGCAACTATTTCATCGGAAGCTATAAAGTTATTTAGGATTTAATATAGAATTAATTTTAACAGTATTTTTCTTCTTCACACTACTCCTTTTCTAATACCTGCTGGTTATGCATAAGTTGTTTAAAAACAGTATTAATTGAAGCTTACCTATCTTTACTTGTTTTTAAAAAAGTAGGTAATTATTGATGACCAATATTTCTTAGTGATCAATTTCAGTGGAAATTTTGGGCAAATAGGTTTTGTGACAGCTTGAATTTTTGAATCCCTTCTAGCAAATGCAATCGTGTATCATCGTTTAACTTTCTCATTCTGCTTTTCAGTGGCTTTCTCTTACTTTGTTTGCTTGGTAAAGATGTCACTTTGTTTTTGCCACATTTGCTGTTTTTTTTTTGTATGAAAATTTTCCTGTTTCATCTTGAACAGGAAGATGGGGTGGACATTTCTGCAAATTCTCTTCATCCTGGAGCAATTACCACCAATCTTTTCCGTCACACTGCAGTGAACGGTAACTACCACATTCTACTATTTATGTCCTGTCTAGGACTTGTATAGATCATGAGATTTGCTACACTAAATGATTTATTCTGAATTATCGTGTTTATTTACTTTCAATTGCCTTTTAAAATGCAGTTAAGCTCGCATTTGTATACATTGCTTTTTGGTCGAAAATTTGGTACACAAATATTTATCATAAACCAATGCCAGGAATGAAAATTGGTGTTAAAGCTTTTTATTCAAATGAAAGAAACAATGGTCTTATTGTTCTAGAACCAGCTCCTCAGCCAACTATAATGAGTTTTTCTTTTTCAACTTTAATTAAGTTCAACTCAACTTAATTTTAATTCAAACACACGTAGACCCAGATTATGAGTTTGGGACTCAAGTCTATAACTGTTCCCTGTCTTGTTCAATATTGCTGCTTACATCAGGTCTATGATCAAGTGTTTTATCAGTCAGCCCTTCTGAATATTGAATAGGGGCATACTGAAGAAAATTTTGAGCATTCATGTGAAGCACTTCTCGTGGTCACTTGGAAATGATCTTTTAGTTTTACAACGCCTAATTTCTATATCAATTCACCTCCATGAAATTTGTTCAATTTCTCTATTGGAGATAATGACTAGCTGAGTTTTATGTTTATATTTCCGTTTGATTTGTGCAGGTATAGTTGGTGCTATTGGTAGACTCGTGTTAAAAAATGTCCAGCAGGTAATCATTATAAATGTTGGACATTATTATGCTGTTATTTAGGGCATTATTCTAGAATCCATCTTTTTTTTCATGATTATCAATACTCATTTGAGTTCCCAAACATTTATTTGTTCTTGATTAGATTCAATACAATTAAGAACATTTATTATGAAATTAACCTGAAAATAATTGACAATTTACCTAGCTACAGTATCCATAAGGATACAATGTCCTCTTTTAAACCAAGAAGAGGATTCAACATTCCTTGTGTTTAGTATGAGATTCTTCTGACCTTGCTTGTTGACCTTGTAATGCAGGGAGCAGCAACAACATGCTATGTAGCATTGAACCCACAAGTGAAGGGAATTAGTGGCAAGTATTTTTCAGACAGTAATGTGGCCAAAACAACCTCACAGGGAACTGACGCTGATTTGGCCAAGAAACTTTGGGATTTCAGCTTGAATTTGACCAAGTAAAAAACTCGAGTGTTATTTGTCGATGGAGAATGCATGCGTAGTTACTGCATGACAAGCTTCAATTATACGACTTCCTGTAACTTATTTCTGTCAAAATTCTCATCTCCTGTTGCATAGGCATGAAATTTCTATCAAAATTACAGTCTATAATTTAAAGATCCTACTCCATTTCACTTGGCACAGAATTTATACCAATTTGTATTAGAATATAACTTTCTATACTATTATTTTCTCTTGGATACCTATCTGGTATAATTGTCTTTGTTTTGCCCAACTTCTGTAGCAGTACATAATCTTTTTAACAAAACTTGGATAAGTTGTAAATTTACTTACAATTTACATTGATTGACGAACTTCATTTTCCTTCTTATCGTCATTCAGCTCATGTGACATCTTTGCATCAAATCACACAAGTTTTAATACAAAAACTTTGTTATGGCAACAATTGGTGGAACCTTTCATTGAGGCTCATTGCTTGCACCACTTTCTTGTTTCTCTGTAAATTTGGCTCACGGTCCTCACTGTTATTTGTTAGGATTTCCATTGCATCAATCCAACATTTCATGTGTGGAAGTAGTATGAACAAATGTTAGTTTCTTATCCAGAAGTCACTCTCAAGTTCTATTATTCTCTTTAGGTCTATTAAAGTTTTGCTTAGCTTGTCTAGGGAAATACACTAAATTCCTTATAATGTTTCTCTCACCTTTTACTTTACTGTAATTAGGTTAGTTTACTATGATTTTTACTGTATTTGGGTTAGTTGACTGTGACATGGAAAAAAAAGTAACGAAATGGTGCAATTTTATTTGGAGATGAAATATATAATAAACTACATTTAAATGAAGCCTAAATAAATCTGTTTAAAAGAATGATTTCATAAAAAGATTCGTACTTAAGTACAATTTTTTTTTTCATTAAAGTTATGTTTTGTAGCATTATTTTAATTTTTTTTCCGAACTCCGTAAAAGCACAACTTAAATTTTCTTTTTAATTTAAGATTTTATTTGTAAGCAAGTTTTTAGGAAACAAGCGTAACTTTAAATTTTTAAAACAATGATAAGTTATACTTTCAAACTCCACTCTATTTTTCCTTTTTAATTTACACAAGTGATGGTTACAAATAGAAAAACTAAAATGTAATTATAAGCACGATTTTTAAATAAATTAAAAGAAATAATTAAAAATTGTGCTCCAAGTTCAATAAGAATATAAAAAAAATGTCACATTTTAGACATGATTTTTCTGTTCATGTAACTTTTTTTTTTAAAAAAAAAAATACCCATAAGTAATTTTGAAATAAAATTGTACTATTTGGATGTTTTATCCTCAATTATGCCCTCATAGATATAAATATTGCATTTTCTCCACCCGTATCCTCATATGAATATTGCATCATTTCCTTTGTTTTGTTATTGTATATATCTGTTTGCTTATATTTAACTAGATGAAATATTGTGAAAAAATGACCTAATGATGTATTTTTATGTGATTCGTCTATTTGAAGTTAATTAAAAAAAAGCATCAAGACACTAATTTATGTCTTTAATGAAGGTATATGTAATCAAAAGGTTGATTAAAAGGTAACATCAACTTTTGGTTTATAGATTAATTATGGTGCTTATACATCAATGAAATAAATCATAAATTCAGCTAAAATCTTGGTACTGTGAATCACTCAATTTTATTATTTTAAAGTTAACATCTTTGAATTGAATTTAAAATTTAAAAAATTTGATCTAATTGTTACTAATAGAAATTAATTGTATTTCATAATTATGTTGTTATTACGTCATTACAAATATTTGCATTAAAATATCTAATGCAATTAATTTTTAATCGGTTTAAACTGATTTTATATTTTTACATTATGTATAAATATAAAATTATATAAAAAAATTAATTATTCTTTAAATTCATGTAATTTTATGAATTGTCATCAACAGAAAAATTAAATAATATTTTTAATTTTTGAAAATAGTTAATTTTTATAATTAATTATTTTCAAATTTTAACTTTTAGTTTTATTGAAATGAAATTAAAGATGTTTTTTTTTAATTTATTATATTATCTTTAACCCTTTTTATCACATCATTCTCTCTTCTTCTCTTTCCACTCCACCTTAATATTCTCAATTATAGTAACATTACTCTTTAATGAGTCTCAAAAGTGTATAATTTTTGTTTCTTGCTTTTTATTTTCATTAAAACACAAAACCTTTTCAATCAAAACTGCAATTATTGATAATGTTTTCTATAAATGATGTTTTCTATATAAATATGAGAAGTGTCTTTAGCAACCAAAGGTGTAAAAGTACGTACATTGTAATTAGGTCCAATAAATTTAAACAAGTCATTAGAAAACATGAACCCAATAAAATCTCTTGTTTAATAAAGGGGCATCAGTCCTTACAAAAATAACATCTAAAAACTCATTATTAAATCAATTAAGATAATTACCAAAAATTACTGATAACTGCTTTGAGAGAAAATTAAAATCTATTCGATACACACATTTATAGAATAATAATAAGTTATTTAATTGTTAAAAAGACAAATGAAATTATAAAAAGAGAGGAAATCTTGGAAAGATAATAACTTAAATTTAGACTACCCTAAAACGATAAAAAAAAAAAAAAAAAAAATTAAAAGTTAAAAAATTTTTTTTATAATAAAATAAAAATTTAATTAAAAAAATATAATTTAAAT
>Ga0099825_1008370_pt1 | contig 12263 bp, 9 predicted proteins | sample SiratroredBW_FD_76838 | JGI IMG/M metagenome (GOLD analysis project Ga0099825, IMG submission 76838) | Root nodule microbial communities of legume samples collected from California, USA - Siratro red BW | ecosystem: Host-associated > Plants > Roots > Nodule | place: USA: California | collected...
AAACAAACTATAGTGAAACCTTTTATAAGATGTTATTTTATTAAACAAACTATAGTGAAACCTTTTATAAGATGTTATTTTATTTATATCTGAATGTAACAGACGTGGAAAGGTTTGGTATTTCTTGAGTGAATTTAATCTGAGATAAGAAAAAAGAATTACTCGAAAAATAAGCACTTAAATTGTTGGTCCGAACATAGTCTCAAATTTTTGTTATAAAGTAAATAACTTTTTTTATAGAATCCCTTTATTTTCAGTTCCCTCATTCAGTGTCTTATAGGTATCTTTGTACTTTTATAAATTAAAGAAAGTTGAAAATATTTTAATCAACAATTAATTATAATTTTTTCTTTGATTTGATTCAGTGAATAAATAATACAACAGAAGGGTACTAAAAGGAAGGGTGAAATCTTTTGGTAGGTGAAATTTAAGATAAATTTATATCTCATGTTTCAAATTTATAATTAGTCATTTCATTTTTTAAATAACATATTACAAGATATAATTTTATTGATTTTTATTTTTTTTATCAAACACCTTAATGTGCTTGTGTCTTCTTTTAAACAATTATTTTAATTTTAATTATGTTTGGAGAGATTATAACATTAATTAATCAGTTTTTTACAAAATAATTAACAACCTTATCACAAACACATATAACAATAATCATAATAATAATAAATAATTAATAATGATGATAGTATAATTTTACATTTTTTTATATATATTATTTATTTAACGGGTATTCCTTTTTTAGATTTTATAGAACTTAACAGAAAAGATGATTAATTATACCTTTTTTCTATTATATTTGTTTAGCTAAGTAAATTAGAGATTAATTTGATTTCCAATACTTTAATTCTAGTTAATATGATGAACTTTTTAGAAGATCCAATGAAAACTGATAAAATTTTAAAATAATTGGATAAAGAAAAAAAAATGTGTTATAAAAGTTGCTAGTGTGCATAGTAACCTACTTAGATGATATTAAGCAAAAGGTGAAAATTTATTTTCATTTTTTTTACAGGTCCTATGATTCTTTTTCACTTCTCCCATTAAATCTCTATACTTAATGTGAATCACATCCTTTTCTTATGATCTTTCACACCTCTCTCATTTTCTAACCATTAAATATTTACTTTTTAAATTCCATATACTAGGTACTAATTTCTATCTAGAAAAAATAATCACCTCGACAATTCAGAAAATCCTAACTTATATCAACAAGAAATAACATTGATATACAGTAAAAATTCTAACATTCACAAAATAACTTACCAAGATCAATAAAAAAATTAGTCGAGGACATTAATAAAAAAAATAATTATGTCATAATTTTTTAGTTTTAATTATGTTGACGTATGAAAAAAAATAACGTGAATTTAAGAATATTAAAAAAAATAAATTCTTACTTTACAAGTAGAATTTGTAATTTTCTAATTTTAAATAATATATTATTTAAAAAATTAAAATTTATTTTGAAATTCTTCACTCTAAATCTTAATTTTCTTATTATTTTGTCATAAAATATTTTAAATTTTCTGTACAAATTAATTATTTTCTTAAAATTTTCCGATCAGACATATTATAAAGAAAATAAAATACAAAAACTAAAATATCTTCTGTACTTAAAAAATAATGTTACATACATCTTTTAACTATAATTTTTTGTTTTTAAATAAGTATGTTTATTTATTTAACCTACGCATTTGATATTTAAGATAAAAAAATGTTAATAAATTAAGTTTAACACAAGTAAGATTTCCTAGATAGAGTATAAATATCGTATTATAAATATGATGTAATTAAGTTTTAGATCTCTCGTAATTTAGTTATTTTTTATTGAGTTGTATAAAAAAATTATTTTATTAAGTATTTAATTTTTTTATATTTTTCAGTTGAGTCTTCGTTATTTGATTTTATCATCATAACTATTATTTTACATTTTTATCGTTTACGAGTTTTTACATAAAAGTAAAATAAAAATAATTAAGTTTTAAGTTCCTTAAAGATTTGAATATTTTCAATCTAATCTTTATTAAAAACATTTATTCTGTTAATATCTCTAATATATATCCGGTCCCTATATTTTCAATTAAGTCAGAATCGAGTATATTAAAAGTGACATGATTATTTAATTTTTGTAATCTTACACACAAGAACTTGAAATCTGAAACTTGCTAATTATTTTTATTAAAAATTGTTAAATCAGAAAAATGATTAATTTAACATATTTATTATTATATAATACAATAAAATACTCATTTAGTCCCAATAAGAAAATAGTATCTATACTTTAAACATTTTCTTTTAGTCTTTACATGTAGATTTTCTATTTTTTTTAGTTGTTGCACATATCAAATTAATTTCTTTTAGTTAATTAAAAGTAACTCTCTCTCTCTATCTATATATATAAACTCTCTCATATATGTAAACATTAAAAGAGTTAATGTTTTAAATACAAAACTCAATAGAAAAGTTTTTACTTTTAATTTATTTTATATTATGCACAAATACTATATATATATATATATATAGATAGATATATATAGATAGATAGATACACGTCTGATTTTGGCTACACTCTGTTTTGTTCGCCTACTTTGTACCACTTCTATATTTGTTACATTATTCTGTCTCGTTTTCTTTTGTCTCAAAAGAAATTTCATGTACACGGTGTTGGGTTGGTCTGAAAAGATCAGTTTTCTACTATGGGAAAGGAACATATGAAAGCCTTTTGCCATTTTACCTCTAGGCCTTCCCGAGGTATAATTGGAATCAAATCTACTTCAACCTCCACAAAATACTTATCTTGCATATAGAGAAAAATACAAGTTAAAAAATGTTCAAAATCCCAGGTTGCATGTTTCTGTGCTGAGTTGCTTGTTCATTCCTCATTCTCATTTCCTTTCGGGGATTCCATTTGTCTAACCTGGCATATAATTTCTTTGCTTCCTCCAATTGCTTCCTCTAACGTGCTTGCAGTTTTCTGAAGATGCGTGCAATTAAAAAAATATAAAAATCTGCAAAAGTGGTGGTATATAATATAACACAAATTTGGCACTTATGATTTATCGAAACATTGATCATTGCTCACAAAAAAAAATGGAGATAGTTGAGATTGAAAGTTTGTTTAATTATGCTATGAAGGGGCAGTGGAGAGAAGTGTTGGAGGCGTACAAGAACAACCCAGGAGCATTGGAAGCTAAAGTCACAAAAGCAGAAGACACTGTGTTACACATAGCTGTTTATGTGGGCCAAACCAATTTTTTGACGACCCTTCTTGAGAACATTAACGAAAATGTTTCTCTTGCTATCCTCTACATACCAAACTCAAAGGGAAACACTCCTTTGCATCTGGCAGCAGAGCTTGGGAATGTGGACATTTGCAACACCATAGCCCAAAGAGACCCCAAACTCATTTTCTGCAAAAATTTTGAAGGTGAGACCCCCCTTTACTTGGCAGCAATTCATGGTTCCAAAAATGCGTTTTTCTGTCTCCATGGTCATCTACAAGACAAACATGATTACTCGCCATGTATTAAGACCAACGGGGACACAATTCTTCACTCTACCATCTCCAATGAATACTTTGGTTAGTGCCACTGTCCTATATATGGTGCAATATATTTTGTGCTAAAATAGTTTAAGATTTAAGAACTTAGTTTGATGTATTTTGTAGGTTTGGCACTTCAAATAATTCGATTGTACCCAAATCTTGTTGATGCTGTCAACCAGGATGGCTTTTCTCCTCTTCATATTCTTGCTATGAAGCCTAATTGTTTCCGAAGCAGCACAAGGATGGAGTTCATGGATCGTATGATCTATAACTGTAAGAATACTTCTTACCAACTAGCCAGTTTTGCAACATATTTTTTACCATAATTCATGTAAGATTTTTAGTTTTTAGAGTAATTGTTTTGGAAATTATTTATAAAGGGATTTTTAACTACATGACATGGTAAAATTAAATGACAAATGGCTTTTCTGTTAGCAACCTTGCAGATGCATATTCTAGTTTTGTAACAGTACTACTACTGATATTTTACCTGCATTATGAGTTCATTAAATTATTTTCATTTAAATGCAGTTTTAGTGGTTTAAATTTGAATTGAGTTTATTTATTGTTCTCCAAAATTAAAATTGATCTTTTTACTTATATAATTGGAAATTTTCTGTTAATTCAATTGTTCTAGATAGTGTTAAAGAGCTTCACTTATATAACTAACAATTACAACCTAGTTTCGTTTTACACATAACTCGAACGTTAAACGGTTATGGCAGGTTTGCTTGTTGATGAGCTGAAGGAAGAGACAGAGGAGGGCCAAAGCAGTAATAAAGGAGACACAAAGATTTTTAACTATCCAATGAACTTCGAAACATGCGTCAGCTTCTTATATTTGTTGAACAATGCTGTTAAAGTTATAAGTACGTTGATCCTTTTTCATATTTTCTGTGTACTTTACCTATTTCATCTACAAATCACCATCCTATATATGAAACTCTTCAATCTTACAGCAACAGGCACAAAGGATAGTAAGGCTGGAACTGATGATGATGATGAAGAGAATCTCCAAACATCATCCAACACCAAATTTGGTAAAAACCATCATTTCTCCTTGTAAAACCATGATGTTAGTGCATTCATGCATGCATGCTAGCTGCTACTGCAAATGGTCAATTTTAGAGTCTTCTGAATAGTCAATAATACACAATTTCTGACACATTTTATGTTTTACACAGTGGAAGAGCGAGCAAAGAAAGAAAAGAAAGTGTTATTTCCTCCAAATTGGGAAGTGTTCATCAGATTTCTAATCATTGTGATGAAGGCCTTGCTAATACTTTTTGGTGTGGGTAAGTATGCACATCACCACGTATGATTTATATGTTTACTCTGCTAAACTGAGTGACAAACGTGTAACAGGAGCATCTTGGATAGACAAAATCCAGCGAAGGAAGGAAAAACACATGTGGGCTAAGAAAGTGATGGATGAATTGATTGAGCGAGCTTCTCTGTACAAGTATGAGTGCACTGAAAATAATTCCTTCGTTCTTCAGCGTGAATATGATATTGAATACAAAGAAGATCGTAAGAAAAAAGGAAGTGTTGAGAAAAGGAAAAGGGTATCACCGATTTTAATTGCTGCAAAGATGGGAGTGAATGAAATAGTAGAAAAGATCCTAGATACCTTCCCTGTGGCTATCCATGATGTGGATTCTGACAAGAAGAATGTTGTTCTTTTAGCTATAGAGAACAGACAACCTCGTGTCTACAAGATGCTCACGAGGAGGAATTTGGTTAAGGAAAGTGCTTTTCGTCACATAGACAACCAAGGTAACAGTGCATTGCACCTTGCTGCCACATATAAGGAACAAAGGCCATGGCTTGTCCCTGGTGCTGCCATGCAAATGATGTGGGAATATAAGTGGTACAAGGTACATGTTCTTCCTTTCAATCCTCATAATTTTAGAATGTTCACAAGAAAATAGGTTTCGTACCCATCATAATTTTATATCATGCAATCACAAGACATAGTGTGTAATAGGTTTCTTAACTTTCACAATAACTATGTTAAATATTCTTTTTCCTTTGCTCATAATTTTTGTGGCATTTCAGCTTGTGAAGAATTCTATGCCAGCAAACTTCTATGCACGTTACAACAACAAGGGACAAACAGCAAAACAGGTTTTCATCAACAGTCACGAAGTACTTGTGAAAGAGGGAAGGAAATGGCTGTCCAAAACCTCGGACTCGTGCACACTAGTTGCAGCACTTGTTGCAACAGTTGCATTCACAACTTCTACAACAATACCAGGAGGTGCCAATGAGGAAACTGGGGTGCCAGTGTTGAATGGAACACCTGGTTTCAAAGTGTATGCTGTGTCATCACTTGTGGCTCTGTGCTCCTCAGTGACAGCCCTTGTTTTGTTTCTTTCAATTCTGACATCTCGGTTCCAAGAAAAGGATGTTGCTATGCACTTGCCAAAAAAGCTTCTTCTGGGAATGACTTCACTGTGGACATCTATAGCATCAATATTGGTTTGCTTTTGTGCAGGACACTACTTTATCATTGAAGATGGAATGAAATCTTCAGTTTATCTCATATATGGTGTGACATGTTTGCCAGTATCATTTTTTGTGTTGGTTCAACTCCCTCTTTACTTGGATCTCACGTTGGGTATATTTCGAAAGGTTCCTCAACGCGTTTACAAGGTCTTTTCCCATTAGTGGCTGCACTTTTGTTGCTCTTATTGGACTTTTATTGAATGAAGATTAGTTCAATGATAACATTATTTTTTCTAATAATGGAGTTCTCATTATGTCACATGGTTGTACTAAAGAGTTGTGCTTAGTAACTCATACTCACATGGCGTGATATAGTGTTGGTAACGACATGCATGAAGAAAACAAATAAATCATTGAGAAAACCTAACGGTCTATGTGTAACACGCAACATTCGTGAGGAGAATAAAGGAAATCAATAATGAAATATAAATTATACACAATATTATTAATATATAATATTATGAGTTATAATTATTTAAAATAAATAAAAAAATTAATTATAGAATTTGGTAGACTAGCTAGATACTTAGCGCATGCGGTTCATGCGAGTTGAAGTGACGGTACAAGTGAAACTTTAAACATATGATTGAACACACTAATATATAAGAAAATATAATATATTTAAATGTTTTATGGTACCTCCAAAATTTACATGCATTCAAATTGGTATCTCCAACAAATTTTTAATGTTTTTTATACCTAATATCAATAAATAAGTTAATTTGACTTTAGTAGTAAATCAAAAGTTTAAGAGTAGCTAAAAGGACCAAAATAACATAATTATTAAATATTATATATAAAAAAATTAAAAATTTTAGATATATATCAATTCTATTATGGACCAATGTTGAAAATAACGTAAACTCATTTAGCATAAAATAATATAAAAAAGAATTTTTTATAATAATCAGATTTCTTTCCCGGAAATAAAGCTAATAATACTAAAAGACCGTCATCCAAAGAGGGAGACTAAGTCTTACGTAATGTTTCTTCTAAGATTAGCCCTAATGATATAAAACCACTGCTGTTTGCAAAATACAGTTTCTTTCTATGGTTTATTTCTGCTTCATAAAAAAATAGAGAACTATTATAAAAATAAAAGCACATAAATTAATTAATGAAAAACAATTAATTTGATTTCCCTTCTCGTTTACTTTTTAAGTAAAAAAGTTACATTTACCGTGCCCATAGTTTAAAGTTCCTCCAAAGTAGACTAAGAAATGGCATTCAAGGCTTCCTGCTAAAAAGACGATGAAGAAAGATAACATGAGAAAGAGAGTGCACCGATATGCAGTGAGTTCTTTGATAAACCACCTCACTTCTGTTAGTAATTCGCAGCCTACCACTAACAATAACAAAAAGTAACAAAAAGTTACATCTTGCGCTGCTTCATATCATACCCTACTGCACTAGGTTCATCTAATCTAAATAAAAGAAAACCAAGTCTCCAAATTTGCTCCCAGACTCAACAGGGATACTCAGTCACCCTCGGTCTTTCATCTCAAGCCATAACAATGAATTGGTAGCGCACCCGGATCAAGTTCCCAGAAGTCTTTTAGATTGCCATGCTCTTCTGTCAGCTTGAAGGCTGGGATTTGGTGGGAGAACCTAAGCAACTCTTTTCTTGGTATTTTCAGGTTAAGAGATGATCCTTCATTTGATTTGCCCCTGAAAACGGAACTAAACCCACTGACAAACTCCAGAACTAAAACATTTATGAACAAATCAGTTTCTTCGACAACTTCCACTATGTCATACTCCCATTTTTTCAACTCAGAACATTTCATTTTATTTGTCCATTTTCTATATAACGCCCAAACTTCACCTTTCCTCGGAAAGATGGCATAATACTTATTCTTTCCAACAGCATCAGCGTGCACTTGATGTGAAACAGAAGAAGTAGTACTATAAATACTGAGAAATTCATCTGCTTTAATAACTTTGTATCGGCCGCATGAAATAAGCATACACATATCTTTGTCCTCCCATTTAGTGGTATTCTCTGGTAGCCAGTAGCAAGTAAGCCAGGAAACATGCAATTCAAGATCTGGACCTGTCACAATCTTATTAATGTGACCGTAATACTTTGGCAATCCATCCTCGTCACTGTAAAATGCCCAGATTTGACCAATCTGAAACCTCTCAAGGGACCTCCCAGAATCAAAATTAAAGAACTGAGTATCTGGAATTTCAATTGTTTTATATCTGGGTGCTAAAGGAGCACAACAATCATCCCTCTCATCAACAGAATCCTTGTTCTCTCTGACTAAACTGTTTCCTTCCAAATTATCCTTGGGAATGGACCTACCTCCCACAGATGTCATCAGGGGTTCTGATCTATCTGAAGCCCCTGTATTCTCACAGTCAACGCCACATGATCCGTGACCAACCTTCTCTTCAAAATTTTCTGGCAAAGCTCCAGGATCAAGTTCATAAGATCCTGTAGGTACACCAGCCTTTTCCTCACCGGTCATTTTGAAAGATGGAACCCTGTGAGAGAATCTAAATAACTCCAGTGGTGGAATTTGAAATGATTTTTGGGCTTCCTTTGTATTTTGAAGGAAGAGACTTACAAAACCTTTCAACTTAGTCAAGTAAACAACGTATACACCCTCATCTTCATCATAATCTTTCAAGATTTCAACAACCTCATATTCATACCGCTGGTGAGATTTCACATCCATGTACCACTTAATATCCCAATTTTTGAAAAGGGCCCAAGTTTCTCCCTTTCTAGGATATACTTTAAAAGTAGTACGGTTAAGTTTTTCGCACAAAACCAGATGAGAGAACATCAGATGATCTTCAGTGACCTCAGTGTCACCAAGTTTATATTTCCCACAAGCAACAGGCAATTCCTCGTTCACCCAGTTGATTTCATCCTTCCAGTCAGGATGTGATTCAAACCATGTTATCTGCAATTCGAATCCAGGAGACATAACTTTCCTGATTAAAGCATAAAATCTAGGCATACCTTCTGCTGTGTCATAAACAGCCCATATCTGCCCAGCAGCAAAACATTGTTTTCTCTTATCCTTGTCAAAATCACTGAACTCTGCGTCAGGGAAGACAAAAACATTTGGTTGATCTGATACTTTGGAGGTTGAATCTGAAGAATGCTCCGAGGTTTCATCCACCTGCTTTGACCCTCCCGCCACATCTTTTCCCTTATCTTTTCCCTTAAACATGTTAGTTTCCTCATTCCCTTCCGAATACAAGTGTTCTTTCTGATTTACTTCTTTGTGTGCAGCAGCTAACCCATTCTGATCATTCATTTTATTTTTCTCACCGTGGCCCTCAGCATCACCACGTAGTTCTGAGAAGCCATCATCATTGTCGTTCACATTCTCCTTGTAGGAAACCTGATGCTTTATCCGGGTAGATCTGCGTGGCTGCCCTTCTCTAGAAGTTGCATGGCTTTCTACATTGGAATAATCACCCTTTCCAGCAAATGTATCTTCTTCAGAATCACTATCGCTCAAAGGATCAGAATTTTCACTGGATTCTGCCACCTGCTTCCTTTTTCTATTTTGATTAAGTTTTCCAGAAACACTAGCAGGTCCCTTTTTATCAGAAGACCCTGTATTGGACTTCTCAGCATGTGAATTGCCTTGAGATCCAGCACCTACCTTGAAAGAATCATGATTCAAACCACCTTTCTGCTGGTCAGAACTTTCACTGGATTCTGCCACCTGCTTCCTTTTTCTCTTTCCATTAAGTTTTCCAGAAACACTACCTGGTCCCTTTTTATCACATGACCCTGTATTGGACTCCCCAGCATGTGAATTGCCTTGAGATCCAGCATCTACCTTGAAAGAACCTTCATTCAAACCACCTTTCTGCTGGTCAGAAGCTTTCTGCGTTGAATTAGTTGCTGGTGATGGTGTACCTTGTTTTTCCACTTCGTATGCAACAAAGGGTCTTTTACAATATTGACAGCGAAGAGATTTATTTACAATTACTTTGTAATATTGATACCTAACAGAACAAAATGGGCAGGCTGTCCAAAAAGTAGGGTGTACACCATTTTGCTGCTGCTGCTGCATCGGCTGCCTAGATTGCTGCTGCTGCATCGGCTGCCTAGATTGCTGCTGCTGCATCGGCTGCCTAGATTGCTGCTGCATTGGTTGCCTAGATTGCTGCTGCTGCATCGGCTGCCTAGATTGCTGCTGGGGCTGAGAAGTTGAGTTTGTAGAGTTGGGTCTAACATTCCTCCACACCCTAGTACTAAAATTTGATGTAGCAGGTTTGTTCATTGGAACTCCTCGCTTCATGTCAAAAAGATGACGTTTTTCTCTGTCCAAAAGTACTCTTTGAGCTTCCCCAATCAGCTTAAATGCGGCTTCAGCACCAGCAAACTTGTTTTTATCAGGATGGAGTTGGAGGGCGAACTTTTTATACTGCTTCTTAATTAGTGCATCAACAGCTGTCCGTTCAACCTGAAGAATTCCGTACCAATCCATCTCATTACCATACAACTTCTTCTCAGCACAGCAGTGCACATCACAAACAACAAGCATTTGAGCAATATTTTCCAGATCAGGGTACAGCTGCTGGGCCTTTAGAGCAAATTTACGGGCCCCCACAAAATCCCTGTTTTCCAGCTTCTTTTCAGCAATGTCCTTGGCCCTTAAGGCCTCTTCTTTATTGCAGTCCATCAAAAAACCACATCCCAGAACCTCTTAGTGGGTGTTGTGGCCAAGTGAAAAGGCCAAAACGGCGATATTTAATCCAACTTTCAGGAGCAGCTAGACCAATATCAAAATACAGAGAGTGAGTGAACCTTCCAACATCCCACCAGTCCCCCAATCAATATATAGAAGCCAAATTCATATTCACCCTGCACATTTTAATAACTTGCAACAATTAGATCCTAAATCACTGATGTTCAAAACAAATATATAAAAATAATAGCAAGGCAGGTATATATGTATTTTGGATCGTTGGTTCCATTAAAACAAGAGCACTACAATCACAATAAAACCAACATCACAAACTGTATATGATCACGTCTCGCTGTATGTAAACTTTTCTGAGACACAAAACAAGCAGAATATCTACAGAATAACAGGGGTGTACATAAAACCAAACGGCGGATCAAAATGCTTGAATTCAACAACTACATCAAAGAGCGACAAAAAATGTGAAGACCCTTCGACATCATCACCAAAATAAAACATGCAAGCAAACAAATACATTTAACAATAAACTCCAAAACCATAACATATTCAAATAATAGGTAAAAACCCTAACTATTTCAGGAAATGGATGGAAAAAATATTTGTATAAATAAATTAAAATAAATGAAAAACAACCGTTTAAGTTACATGCAGGACCGAAGACATTAGTTTTCAACTTCATGCCAGGGAAATGTGCTCTTGACAATATGAACATGGTTAAAGTAATTACAAAGGGGACAATGAAATGAATGCAAAATAAAATACCTCAAAGCATTAACTGAAAAACAAATGGAAAAACAAAACAGTGATTGTAAAAGGGTAAGCAATGGAGTTGAACGGACCTTAGGAAGAAGGGAAAGGAAACGAAAGGGCGATGACTTCTCACTCCTGAAAGTGACAGACAGAAAAACAGGGAGAAATGGACACCCTTTTAAATAATCACAATTTCGGGCCTTCAATTTGGATTTTTTCAAGTCCAAACTAACATCGGCAAAAACTTTCTACACCCCGTGAATTTTGACACGAACCCATCACACGCGAAAATGCAAATATATACATTCAAAAATTTTCAGAAAATAATTTTTAAAACAAAAAAAATTATATTTTAAAAATTAATTTTTGAAAATATATTCCGAATAAATATTTTAAGAATATAAATTCTATGTTTCTGAAATATGCTTTTATAAATATATTTAAAAAAAATTGAGATATAAATTTTATATTTTGAAAAGATTTTTCAAAATATATTTTTAGAAAGTATTTTTCGAAATATATTTTCACTAAAAGGATGTTTTTTAAATTTTTTAAAGACATAGGATGAAGGTCAAAAAATGATGTGTTGGAGGAAGTTATTGCCACCAACATTTTTTAGCCCAATCCAATTTAAAAATAACTCATTTAAGTTTAATTTTTTTCTATAAGTAAAAAAAAAAAAAAAAAAAAAAAAAGGATTATTTTTTTTATAATTTTTTTATTAAAATAAATTATATTTTATTGTTATTATAATAAAAAAATAT
>Ga0099825_1008374_pt1 | contig 12259 bp, 5 predicted proteins | sample SiratroredBW_FD_76838 | JGI IMG/M metagenome (GOLD analysis project Ga0099825, IMG submission 76838) | Root nodule microbial communities of legume samples collected from California, USA - Siratro red BW | ecosystem: Host-associated > Plants > Roots > Nodule | place: USA: California | collected...
AAAATATAAGAAAAATATATATATATATATATATATATATATATATATATATATATATATATACTTGCAATAATTGCTGTAATCCATTTCAGAAGTCGCAATTTCAACCAAAAAATAGTAGTCACTGATAAGTGTCCTTTCTCCCCTCCCCTTCACAAAAATAACCGTTACAGAGAATTTCAAGACGCTGCTGCATGAGATGCAAACATGACACATAAGAAAGAACCCAAAAGAAACCACCATTCTCTCTTATATGTCTATCTATGTACACATATGCATATTCTCTTAGTGCTGTTTTGTCTTCCTGTCTTGTTTTCCATTTTCTTGGTTTGGTTATTATATATTATTATTATTATTGTTGTTATTATTCTTTTATAGAGTATGGTATTTATGATTTGGGCATGTACTTTGAAACTTTAAGAATATCTAGCCACATAATCCAAGGAGGGAAGGTGGGGAGGGACAAGAGGGGTCCACAGGAACACGACCTCACGAGATACGGCAAGCGTGCTTTTACTCACTGAGACCCACTCCAGCCATTACTCTATTTAAAACAATGTTCATTCTCTTTGGAATTTTTTGGTGCAATTCCATTAGGAATGAATCAAAGAAAGAGAAAACTGATTTTGTCTTGTTCACCAAGTGTTTGGTACAAGGACACGGAAGCTGTTAATGCTTGCTTCCCACCAAATCAATATCCTCAAATATGGGAGTTACTTTTCTCAATAATCTTTTACTTTTATTAAAAATATTATCATGTTAGTATTAAACTCTCTCATATCAAAAAGATAGGATTTTTAATAAGAATAGTGTGTTACTAGTTAATTTCTGAAAAACCTGTATAACTATTTCAAAAATATTTATGACAAACCAAACAAGCTTTTTTAGTTATTTCCTAAAATTATAACTTTCAGACGTATAAATTTTTCCTGTGTCAAACGTTTCAATTTATTCTCGATTTTTTTTACTGTCATAATTTTACATATATTTTATTTCTTTTATTTTACTCTAATCGAATTTTAAACTTAACATATTTATTCAAAATAGTATGAAAAATAATTTAAAAGATTAAATAAGAAATAAACGCTGTACAATTGTATATTTAACTAAATTTATGACTATTTAAGAAAGTGATACTAAAATTGTGATTACATATCTATAATAATTAATATAGAGAATTCCTTTTCAAAAAAGAAGGTTAAAATTGTAATTTGATTAAGAAAAAATCGCATTCCCTACTTTATCGGAGTGTTAGAAATTAATATTTAATTTAATTAGATTTATAAGCTAAATTTTGTAATGGAATTATTAGAATTTAATTGAACTTTTTGAAATCTAGAAAAATTTGTTTTATGAATAACTATTAACAATGAAGTGTAACTCCTTTCTTAATAATAATAATAATAATAATAATAATAATAATAATAATAATAATATATATATATATATATATTATGGATTTTATTCTTATTAATACAATCTATATTTTATTATTTTTACAAGAACTATCTGTGATCTCTTAAGAAAACAAAACACATCCTTTTCTCTTAGTTTTTTTATATTTCTTTAAACTCTCTAATTTTTACTTTTAATTTTTTTTATTTTATAATCTAACTGTACCTTATAGTAATTGAGAAACCAATAAATAATTCTATCAGATTAGAAATTTATTTAGAGTAAGTTTGTTTATGTTTTTTTTTTTTTAGTAAGATTTTAATTTTCCTTTTTACCTAAGTATATCATGTGACACTTGAGATTTCAAGACTAATCTTTGTTAGTTTAGGATTCTAGTGATGTACTCAGATCATTGATAAGGACTCTTTGGTATATGTTAGACTATTTTTGTCTTTAAGAGTTGAAGCTCTTTATGAGTGTTCATACTTCTAATCATGTAAGGGAAGCTAGTTCTAACTTTTCAATAGTACTCTAGGTTAGATAATCTAGATGTGAAGAAGGTGTAGTCTTTGAGTTTCAATTTCTCTTGCAAAAATGTTATATAATGAATTAAATGTTGTTTGATGAAATATTTGATTATATGTTGTATGAACATGTTAAAATAGTATATTTTGATGATTTAGTGATTAAGTGTTTTTTTTATGTTGAAAATATTCTTGAATGTTGTGAATTGTGAATTGAATGGTATATATTGATGTGAATAATGAAATGTGTATGAAATTGATGTCATACATTTGGGACAATGTATGAGTTATGGTATGTTGATACATTAAGTATGAAAAGTCTATGTTTTAACACATATAATCTAGCTTGAGTCATGTAGACTAAGATATCGGGTGGTTGAAAATTGATGAGGGAGTTTATCCCAACGGGTCGCTCGGTATTAAATGTTTGAACTTATTTTGATCATTACTGAATGAATTAGATGTTAGTCTCTGAAATGAACATACTTAAGGAGTCTTTCAGAAGACGATAGATCCATGTGTAATTTATATGTATAATGTATGTCATATGATATATAGAACTATGTATGATTTATAGGATTAATGTTATTGATATTTGAAATAAATGGAAATCTGGTATTTGATATATAAATCTTATAAGTCATGTTTACAAGTGAATTATATGAATAGTGTTTCATTTTACTTATACTATTGAATGTTGAAAGTTAATTTCACGAGCTTACATTTGTCATTCTTGTTGTGTTATAAATTGGATAGTATATACACGAGCAGACACATATACAGGAGTCGGAGCATCTGAGGAGTATTAGGCTTTTAAAGCTAAACTTGTTTTGTAATTAACAACTTGTATAGTACATGGTTATTCCTAAGAAGCATTTTGCAGCACTATATGTCTCGTATAGATGTTAACATTAGGTTCTTATTACTAATTTAGTGTTGATACCAATTAATTGGATTATTTATATCAACGGATCTTATACCATAGATATGACTTTATTGCACTTAAGTTGTCTTCGAGCCAAACGGCTACTAGTGTCATATTAGTGTCATGGAGTGAAATTCATATCAGTGTTCTCCTGTTCATTTGGTGTTAGGCACCATTATGTGGTGCCGAGCACAAGTCATTGGATTTGTAGTGCGGGGAACACAGGTCATTATTCAAATTTTCCTTTTTTTTTTTACTTTTCTTTGAATTTTAACTATAATTTTCTTAATCATGTATTCCATGTTAGTTTATTAGAATTTAGTTTTAATTAATAGAGTGTACACTATTTATAATAAATAATATTATTTTTAATATATAACTATAACACTATAAAAATTAAAAAATATTTATTTATTTTTACAATTATTTTTTATATTTTTTATAATTTCAATATAAATTTTAATAGTAATTTTTTATTTAATAACTATTATAACATCTAACTTTTTAATTTTATTTTTTATTTTTTATTATCATAAAAAATTAAATACACATGTTTCCAGTAGTTTTTAGAAATTTATAAGATTTTGTAAGATTTTAACTTTATTTTGAATGAACAAAGAATCTATTAGATAAGTTAATTAATCTCGTCAAAGAAAAAAAGTAAGTTAATTAAATAAATAATTTTTTAATGAATATATTAATTTAACGAATTGTTTGTTTGTAATTATTTTTTAAAACGTCCTAATTAAATATGGTTTTTTTAATATAGTATCATCTGTGCTAATTAAATGTGTTTGAAGAAATTTGTAAAAACGTAAGTTCTTCATAAAAATTAAGAAGTTTATTTACTATTTTGTTCATACGTTAAACTTTACGACTTTCAAACTTACACAATTGTTTTGCGTAAAAAATAAGTATTTCTTAATTTATCTAAACTTAAAACTCGTGATTTTTTTATATTAGCAATTGTAATATTTTCAGTTAGTTTAACGAAAATGCAATAATTACAAAAAGGTAAAAATGATATAAAATAATAGATTTGAATGTAGCAAATAAGTCCTAGAGAAAACATCTTTATGTTATTTTATAGAGAACTTAATTTTTCAAATTAATTAGTAGAAGTAAAATTTCTACATATTTTTTATTTAACAAACTCTTAAAAATTTTACAATAGTCCATCGTCATTTTTCTCTAATAGATTGTTAGAGATTGATTTGTGTTCGAAACATACTAAATCCAATTGAGATCATAAATCCAATTGTTTGTTCTAAATTTTCGGGGAATAAGAATTTAAGAAACAATAATAATATTTTTATTGAGAATTTTGTTATTTAATTCGAAAATGTCAACATTTAGAGATGGCCACTTTTAATAAGTTTTCTCAATAAATATAATTTTAAAATTTTGATACTATAGTGAAGTAATAACATTTTTAAGGTTTTAACTAGTAAAATGTCACTATTTTTAATAAAAAAAACTTATATTTCTTAGTATGAAATTGGTTCATTTCATATGATTGTGTGTAAATAAAGTAACGTGATTATATGTATCATAAAAAGCTTTTATCAACTCTGATACATTTGTTATGTATGAAAATAAGTCATGTATTCCGTCCTAGACATTGTCCGTCTTAAGTAATAAAGAATTTCCTTAATCTCAAGTGAAGTATATTAATTCTTAATCTCAAGTGAAGTATATTAATTCTTTTTTTTTTTCGTTTAAGAAAAAAGAAGGAAAGAAAACTACTAATAAACTTAAATATTTTTAAAAACTAAAAAAAGGAGACAAAAGCAAGAAAACTTTTACACAATTGAATATGGTCATGATAATATAGAAAAAAAGAAAGTAAAAGAAAAACTCTTTAAAAACTAGATTTTTATGAGAAAGATACTTATTACAAGACAATTTTTAATTCGCTTATGCAACTAAGTTCCTATATGGAGGCCTTAATGATAAGTGTAATTTGGGACCAACTTTTTTTAACATTTTTTCTTCGATAAGGGTGAGAGATACTTACCCCAAATAACACAAGATTTCAAAGTAAAATTTTGGCACTCTCACACTTAGAAACTCAACTACACAAACTCAAAATATAAAAGCTAAATCAAAACTATCATAAAATTTTAAGATAAGTACTAATTTAGAAGAAAACTTCAAGAAAGACGTATGACTCAAAGCAATAAAAGTAAAGAAACTCAAATATGGTATCCCGTTGCCTAAAGAAATTGTGTTTTGAAACTTTGTTTTGATAAACTTTTCAACAAACTTATGTATGTCCTTTATTTATGCTAAAAGATCCAACAAAGACACTCAAAGTTTTGCCTACTAGAGTAATAAGCAAATGAATAACTAAAAAAGCAACAGGGTTAGAAATTTATGAACAAAAATCACAACTAAATTGGAGAGTCAAATAAAAATGAATTTTTTTGCTATAACCTTTAGAGACCATTCATCTTCGTTCCTATCCCTATCAAGTATAAATATATGTTTCATCTTTGTCCTTATTGAGTAATGGATATACTCATACCCACTCTCACAGTGTCCCAAATATTAATTAAATAATTTTTACAAAAAAAACCACATCAAAGAAAATATAATGCTAAATAACAATTACACTTGATTGAAATTTCACGAGAATTATGATATCCAATACTTTTACAACGGTTGAGAGGAAAAATATCACAGGGATTTGAGTGAATTTAATTGATATTGAATAATTTAAAATGTTGAAAGAGAGAATGAAAAATATATACTGAAAGAAGAGCTCTTCAAATAAATGAAATTAATAACTAAAAAGAAAACAAAAGATACATATTTTAGGTTAGTTAATAAACTATTTTTTATTAGAGTTCATTTGATTTTTTAGGAATTTTCTCCCTCTTTTAAGGTGGTTTCTCTCACTTCATCCATGGCCTCTTCCGCTGCCTTCAATGAATTTCTTAAATGGTATGAGGATCGTCAAAACTCTGGTTCTAGTGCTTCTGTTGCATATACAACACATACAGGTACATCTTTTATTGTCACTCATTCCAATTCTCTTAGTCCTTGGTTCTAGACTCGGGTGCCACATATCACATTGTTGGTAATAATTTTTTTTTCTCTTCTATATCTACCTCTGGTTATTTACCTTCCATTACCATAACTAATGGCTCTAGGGTCTCATCTCATGGTGTTGGTACTATTCATCTTCTTCCTTCGTTGTCTATTGATAATGTTCTCTATGTTCCTGGGTCTCCCTTTAACTTATTATCTATTAGTCGACTCACTCGTTCCCTTGATTGTGTCATTTCTTTTACCAAAGATTTTGTTTGTTTACAGGACCGGAGTTCGAGACGGATAATTGGCATTGGGTTTAAGTCTCATGGTCTTTATCACCTACGAACATCTACACATGTTGGCATGGTTATGGATTCTTCATCTCTTCTTCATGCTTAGTTGGGTCATCATAGTCTTGCCAAGATGTAGTAGCTTGTTCCAATTATGTCCAAGTTATCCAATTTTTCTTGTGAGTCGTGTCATTTAGGAAAACAAAGTCATAGTTCTTTTCTTAATAGTGCTTCACAATGTGCTTCGTCTCCTTTTGTCTTAGTTCATTCAAACATTTGGGAACCAAGTCGTGTTAAGTCTAATTTAGGATTTCAATATTTTGTTACTTTTATTGAAAATTTTTCATTATGTACTTGGTTATTTTTAATGAAAAATCGTTCTGAGTTATTTTCTATATTTCAATTTTTTTTAATGAAATTAAAAGTCAATTTGGAATTTCAGTTCGAATCTTATGCCGTGCTAATGCCCATGAGTATCTTTCTGATTCTTTTAACATATTTATGAAATCTCATGGCATTCTTCATCAAACTTCGTGTGCTTGTACACCTCAACAGAATGGGGTGGTTGAGCGCAAGAATAGACATCTTGTTGAAACTACTCGCACCCTTCAACGATTTTGGGGTGATGCTATTTTGAGTGCATGTTATTTAATTAATTATATGCCTTCTTTAATTTTAAAGAATAAAATTCCTCACTCTATTTTATTTCCTCATGAACCTCTTCGTCCCTTTCTCCTTAAATTTTTTGGGTCTAGTTGCTTTGTTCACAATTTTTGTTCTGATCTTGATAAATTATTTGCTCAGTCACACAAATGTGTCTTTTAAGATTCACTAGATCTCAAAAGGATATAAATGTTTCTCACAATCTCTTAACAACTACTTCATTTCTGCAGATATCACATTTATTGAGTTTTCTTTTTATTTTAAGTCTTTATCTTCTCCACATGTGTCTCTATCTAATCAAGTACATATTCCAGTTGTCTTTAATACTCCGGTTGTGCCTAGTGTACCTAAAGATTTCTCTCATCCACCACCTCTTCAGGTTTACAATCATCATCAGACTTCTCATTTTCCATTTGATGACTCTCTTCTTGTGTCAGCTCTTCCGCCTCCTCCTGCTCCAATAGTTAAACTTGATCTTCCAATTGCCACTCGTAAAGGTATATGTTATACTCGTAATCCCTCTCCATATTATACTACATTAAGTTATCATAGACTATCTCAACCTTTTTATACTTTTCTTTCATCTATTTCTTTTGTGTCCATTCCAAAAACTGTAGGTGATGTCTTATCCCATCCTAGTTGGTGTCAAGCAATGTTTGATAAAATAAGTTCTCTTCAGAACAGTGGAACTTGGGAACTCACACCTTTACCTTCTGAGAAATCTGTTGTTGGTTTAGATGAGTTTTTGCTATTAAAGTTGGTACTGATGGCACTATTGATTGTCTCAAAGCTCATCTTGTGTCTAAAGGTTATACATAAATTTTTGGTTTAGACTATGGTGATACTTTTTCTCCAATGCAAAGATGGCTTTTGTTCTCTTATTCATAGCTATTGCAGCTCTTCAAAGATTACCTCTTTATCAATTGGATGTCAAAAATGCTTTTCTTATGGGGATTTGCAGGAAGAAATTTATATGGAGCAACCTCCAGGTTTTTGTTGCTCAAGGGGAGTCTTCTGGATTGGTATGTCGTCTGTGTAAATTTTTATATGGCCTTAAGCAGTATCCTAGGGCTTGATTTGGAAAATTTAGTTGTGTTGTTCAACAATTTGGTATGACTCGTACTGAGGCAGATGATTCAATTTTTTACCGTCACTCAAGTATTGGGTCAATCTATCTAGTGGTATATGTTGTTGATATTGTTCTTACAGGTAGTGATAATCATGACATCTCTTAGATAAAGCAACATATATGTCACCACTTTCAGACCAAATATCTTGACAAACTCAAATATTTCTTGGGAAGTGAGGTAGCACAATCTAACAATGATATTGTTATCTCTCAAAGGAAGTATGCATTGGACATTTTGGAAGAAACTAGATTAATGAATTCAAAATCTATTGACACACCCATGGATCCTAATGTCAAACTTCTACCTAGTTAGGGGAGCCTCTTTCAGATTTTGAGAAATATAGAAGATTAATCTTACTGTTACTCGTCATAATATTTCATTTGGAGTCAGTGTGGTGAGTCATTTTCTTAATTCCCGATGTGTTGATTATTGGAATGCAATCATTCATATATTGAAGTATATCAAAGGTTCTCCTGGAAAAAAAGCTTACTATATGGTCATAATAACCATAGTAAAGTTGCATGTTATCCAGATGCTGATTAGGCAGGATGTTTGTCTTGATAGAAAATTTACTTTTGGATATAATGTTCTAATTGGTGATAATTTAATTTCTTGGAAAAAGTAAGAAACAACATGTTGTGGCAAGATCTAGTGCTGAAGCAAAATATAGAGTTATGGCCTCAGCCACCTGTGAGCTTATTTGACTTAAAACATTTACTTAAAGAATTAAAATTTGGAGAGGCCACTCAAATTACACTCATATGTGATAATTAGGTTGCTCTTCATATTAGCTCAAATCATGTCTTTCATGAAAGGACCAAATATATTGAGATTGATTGCCATTTCATTTCAAAGAAAATTATATCTAGAGACATCAAAACTAAATTTTTTAATTCAAATGCTCAGTTAGCTAATATTTTTCACTAAATCTTTACGGGAACCTAGAATTGATTATATTTGTAACAAGTTTGGTACATATGATTTATATGCACCAGCTTGAGGGGGAGTGTTGAATATAATGGGCTTAGCACATATTTTCTATTATTTTGTTACTATTTTTATCAATAAATAAATAGTCTCTATGTGTGTATTTGACACAAGGAAGATTAATTCATAATTATTTTCTCCTTTATTACTTACATGTATAATGTAAAGTAAATATATCAAAAATAAGTGAACGTATAGAAAGCTTAACAAATAATGTAAGCATTTATAAAAAGGTTGTAAGCAATATAGAATGTAACACCTATCATATCGAAAGATAAATATTGGATGAATACATGCATAAAGACTCATAATATGGAAGATCTCTACAAAATCTCTTGTTCAAGATCCTCTCACAAGGATGAGAAATCTTCTTAGCATGAACTATATAAATAATTGAATTATACCACTATGATTCGGTTATCTTTATATATAGTGTTAGAAATATCATTTACAAGTGATATTCATGTATCATAAGATATGTTTTTCGATAAATCATCATACAAATCTCACACACACTTGTGTTCTTTATGTAGAAGTCGAATATCTAATATAGTGATAATAGATTTAAATAGCCCAAACCCTATTTTCAAAAAGATCCCAAAACATATTTTCAAATGTTTTCCTCCTATATAGTCTTTCCACATTAAAATAAGCTTATGTCTTGAGTCAATCGAGCATTAAAGTAGTAATTATTCATTGTCTTCTTTAGCAAGTTTCCAAAACCCTCTAAAAAGTGGTAAAGCCTTTCAATAAATCTACTGAAACCTTCAAGACCACTTCTTGTAGGAGAATCTTGAACATCCAACTTGAACACAACCTTCTTTGTGAAGGATTTAGACTTTATTGGTTTGGTTCTCATGTCATCTCTTGCCAATCTTGATCAAGAACAACAACAATAATAATAAGAGTCACAACATAAACCATTTATTGAAGAACAACCTAAAAAGAATAAAAATGTTATCGTGTTGATTAAGTAAAGCAAGGTGCCTACTCCATTGCTAGTAGACAAACTCTCTTATAAACATGCAACCTTTGACCATTTTGCTAAAGGAACCAGATGCATATACTAAAATGTTGACTTAAGACTGCATGGACCAAGCCTTTTCCTCACCTACACCCTTTTAATATCATTCCAAACATTGAAGAAATTGAAACCTTCCTTAACCCATCTATATATAGAGCGTCATTTTCCGTGTATATTCTCTCTCATCCACTTGAAAATTTAACCCAACCTTTACCTTCATTTAAAGAATATTTTGAACCTTTAACCGTAAACTACCTTAACTTTCCTTATCTTCACCCTTATAAACTCCCCAAACCAGGAACCCAAACCTTCCTTTCTTTAAACATTCCACACAACCCTCAATTTGTTAATCTCTCTTAACTGCTTCTATCTTTACCAACTCCTTCCTTTGAACCCAATGTTTATTACCCTTAACCCTTTAACCTTAGCCAATTCTAGCCTAGGTGTTATGTGGATTGTCATATCAAGAGAAAGAAAAGTTGATTATGCTAGCTTGGCAACTAACAAAGCCCTTAGAAAACCATCTCAACAGAAGTTGACAATGAAAGAACATTGACATAGGAAAAAAGAGGGAGAGAAAGTTTCAACTCTATCCATTAACTAAAGTGTCAAGAGAGGTTTGTGTTGATCTAAATCTGCTTTGGTTGCAAGTTCTTTTGATGGATATGTTAGTAAATTCTTAAAGGACCTAGCCATTTATCCTAACCTTTCTCAATTTGCAATCATTTCAGTAAACCACCACAAATTGCCTTTCCCTAATATGACCTTTTCTTCTTAGCATATCTATTATTATAAAAGTAATTTGTAACCAAACCTTAGTCTTTCCCCTTAGCTTCTACATCCATCCAACCACTATCATTTAGTGGTTCTAAGATTGAGTAGCCCCACATCTAAAGCTCGTTAACCTTAGACACAACAAAGTCGTCTTACCCTTTAAGCCTCATAAAAACACTTTCCCACAACCTCCCATTCTCTTAGCCACTAATTGGAGTTAAGTTTATCAAGACAAACATTTCACGAGTTTCTTATAAGATGTACATCTATATCATTAGTTAGACATGCATCTTAGCTTATTTCCCTCAACAATGACCATGGCCAACTTGGCCTCCAAATCAGTACATGCCACACTACAATTCAAATGATATGGTTTGTGTCAACACTCGATTTTGTTCGGGTAATTTTTATTTTTTTTAAATTAAAGTATGATGATAAAAATAAATTTAAAAAAAATGAATAATAACATAAAAAAAAACTATTTATTAGTTTAAGTTTTCTTGAAAAATAATGATAACAATAAAAAAAATAAAATAAAAATAATAAATTTGAATTTTTCCATTAATAAAAATAAAGAAGTCCATTAAAAAATAATAAAATAAATAATTAATAATAAAAAACGAAAATAACAAGAAAATAACAAAAATATCTTAATTTAAAACAACAACATCTGAAAATTAATAAATAAATAATAAATAAAAAATAATAAAAATAAATATAATAATAAAATAACTGCTTCTATACTTGATTTGCAAGTTTTAAAATAAATATAAAAAAAAACTGTTTTGCTTAAATAAATAAAATAAAAATAGAGTAATTTAGATTTGTCTGTTAATGTTTTAAATAAATAATTAAAAAAATATATAACGGAAAAAACAGAAAAAAAGAGAGGGTCTTTAATAAAAAGAGGGAGAACCATTATGGGGGGAGGACTGAAAAGATACATATACTAGAGATAGAGGGAGACGAAAAAGAGAGAGCAGTTTAGTTTTGGAGAGTACAGAAAGAAGGAAACACAAAGGAAAATACTAGCTTTTTCAAGCACCAGGTATGTTTCTTTTCTTCTTGTTTATTTCTAAGTGTCTCTACGCATCCATGGGAGAATAAAAAACTAAAAAATTAGTCTTATGTCACCAACATGCATTTTCATAAATATATCAATTCGCCATTTTTCTGTATTATGTTCTTCTACAATTAAAACTACACCACACCGCACATCCTTGCCTTCAAACTGCACCATCATGCCTTGCAAAAAATAGATGGAAAAAAAAAAGGCATAGAAGGAGTCACCAAGATTCGAACTGGCGCCTTAGACCAACTAAGCCACCTTGACTTTGTTGTTACATTCTTCTAGAATAAATTCAAATGCCTATAGTACTTGTTCTTCGCAAGCCATTAAACTGCTCCCTGCAACCCCATATATTTAGACCTACACCCATAATTCTTTTTGTTTCCAGAAATACCCCTTTAGTTCTTTTTATAAAAAAAATAAAGAAAATAAAAAGTTTTGA
>Ga0099825_1008375_pt1 | contig 12259 bp, 10 predicted proteins | sample SiratroredBW_FD_76838 | JGI IMG/M metagenome (GOLD analysis project Ga0099825, IMG submission 76838) | Root nodule microbial communities of legume samples collected from California, USA - Siratro red BW | ecosystem: Host-associated > Plants > Roots > Nodule | place: USA: California | collected...
AATAATATTTGGATAAATTAATATATTTATTTCATAAATTACAAGTATACTTAATTTGTGAAATACCGAATTTGATTAATAATTTACGTTTGGTTTGATTTAATTTTTTAAAAATTATTGTCTTCTAATGTTCTTTCATAAGTCCAAAATATGTATTTTTTAAAATATAAGTTATATTAAAACATTATTTCTTTTTAACAGTTTAGCAGTATTTTACGTTGTGGTATATACACTTTTTACACAAATACTTTTTTTACGATACCTTAATAAAAATGCTGAAGACGAGGTTTTACATTTACCCTATTATCTTCATCCTATGTTATGTTAGGGTTTAGAAAGTGGCACTTAATTTGCAGCAACCATGAACACCACCTCAAACTAATGCAGCTTCTCGATACTCAATCCATTATTTTCACCAATAATTAACTTCGCTTTATTCAATTAGCCATTACAAACATCGAAGTTCCTACACAATTTCATTCCGGTAACTCCCAACTTCATTGATTTCTTCTTCTGTATTTTTTGGTCGAATTGCCATTAATTTTGTGGATCTTTATCTTCAACGTCTTCCTGATGTTGTTGTTGCTCAATCACAGCAATGGCTGCGAGACTCGCAATTGTGAGGGGCACAGGAGGGAAAGGGAAATTAGGAAGTGTTTTAGGATTTCACAGGTCGATTCAATCGGTCCCCCAATCTCCTGCTTTATCTGGGAGCATTGATTTTGGGGTTCAGTCACCACAACCCGTTTTGCCCGAGTTCAGTTCCCCGAGTTTCTCTTCTGGTGGCTCCATGGAGCTCATGGCTGTCCCGAAACGCAAGGTACCCTGTTCACTTCTCTGCCGTTTTGGATTTCCTGTTCTTGCTTGGCATTCTAGAGGTTTTGAGTTTTACTTTTGGGAATATCAATAGATAGAGTATAGTGATGTGATGTAGTGTTTTAATCAGGATTGGTGTGAGTGTTATAATTTGTGCACTGTTATTGTTTCGGCTTTGTGTTTTTGTATTTTCTTAATGGTTCTGTCTATCGTGCAGGTTACTCCCCATAAAAAAGGAATAAGGAATGGACCGAAGGCTCTGAAACCTATTCCGGTGATTGTCCTATGCAAGTAAGTCTTAGTCTGTTTTGCATTATTGTTTGCTATTATTTAATATGTTTTGGAAATATCGGGTAATTTCTTGTTGTTAGCTATATCAGAGCCTTTGAATGACGGGTACTTAAATGAAATATATATCCGTATAAGACAGTTCAATACAGGAGTGAAGTAAATTTCTAGTGAACAGTTCAGCCCTGCCTGGTCATATCTTTCAGTCTATAATATTATAGTTTTAGAATTTCCCACAACCAGTGGTCTATGTCCTTTCTTCTTTGTACCTTTTAAAGATGTATCATGCAAAAGAAATAATTTGAGTTTCTGTATTTGAACAAGTTGAATGGTAAATCAATCTGTTAAGCCAAAGAAAGCCTAAGGATCACAACAAAGAAAATACATTTTTCTAACTAATTGCTGGTAATATTAGATCCCCTAATTTTTTTAAAATTTTACAATAATTTAATATTATGAAGTGTTCATGTTCTTTAATGAACCAAGAACCAACCATTGTACTTATATATATGTTGGAGATAAAAGGGAGAGGTTCGAAGGGAGGGGTGGAATTTCTTTATTCGTTGCTGTCCAAAAGACACTTCATCCTTTATGCTTGAACTAAAGCGAAACTACTCTGATGTTTGGAGAGGAATGGAACTTTTTATTTCATTGCATGCCATAGATTTGATCCCCCTTCTTGTTCTCATGTTATTACAATTAGTCAAACTTGCTAATGAACAGTCTAGAAAACAGAAATTATGGTAAGATCCTGAGGAGTGAGTTACAAGAGTTTACTCCTCTAAACCATTGTGCCTGGTTTCTTGCTTGCTTCCTTTCCTAGCCCCGAATCTCATTAACTGGGATCTATTGTGCAAAGTGCTATCAGTTCAACAGCAATTAATCAATAAATTCTATGCTCTAGTTTTGCTTAAAAACTGTATATGAAGTTATCAAATAACTAAATTAGCTTTTGTTTCTACTGCTACTCAAACTGTTCACTGAAGTTAGAAAGTTGCTGACAATATCACTCTCTTCCGAATTCTTCTTGATACATAAGTTAAACGAGAACTAGTAGTTGAGAATCATCACGCCCAAGGGTTGGTAGACCTTAAGCTAGAGGACATATATTTAAAATATTTATCGCACTTGGTTTTTCTTTTTCACCATGTGTTGTTGGTCAATTAATTTTAATTTTTTTCGAAACGTTAGAAAATAGAGTTTGGGAACTTCGCTTTCAACCTTGTTCTTGAATAGCCTGATCCATGTTCTTAGAAGTTAACTTAGAATTTCTCTGAACAAAAGGGAGAAAAGAGAGGCAGGGAAGGGTAAACTTTAAAATTTATTTCCCATATATCTGCGATGTGCGGAATCCATCATCAACTGCCTGTGCAGTATTTAAGACGGGCTTGCACTGATAAAATTCAAATGAATTTCTATTGTCTATATATGACGTGCATAAGTAGGTTTTACTTAGTGTAGGTCCATTCTATACTTTTTTGCGAAAATATTAAAATATTAAACTTTTCTGTTTTTCCAGTTTTGATATTGACCTCACTTTTTCTGTAGGAGCTGTGGTCGTGTTAGGCTTCCACACTTTTTCTGTTGTGGTGGGAAACCAAATCAAGGTAATGCTGGTGAACAGAAAGGTAGTCCAAGTTAATCAAGCTGTTTGCGAAGCACCAGATGTTGGTTGATGTTCAGAGCCACCCATAAGTAGGTCCGTTTGGTAGTTATCTTTTATTTCCTTCTTGTTTCTTAAGCAATGCCATTATTGGATCCGAGGTTTTTTGCTTTAAAAGATAAATGGAGTGGTTGATGGGTAAAATTTATGGATTTTGAAGATGATATTCCACATCCATTTTAGAGTAAGCTGCTATAGTGCTTTAGTATTGATCTAAAGACATTTATCTTTCACCTATAAGCAAACATCGTTCTTTTTAAGATAAGTAGGGTGATTGCTCATATCTAAACCAGCTAAATAATGCTAATTATTCAGATTTACACTATCATCAATTAAATGGTAAAAGTCCACGAATCTGAATTTACCAGACCAGCGCCGGAAGCTTTACAATTTTAGGCCGAAGGGCCTGTTTATGTCGAGTCCACGCAGCAAGCAGTGACAACTGGTGTCCTTATTCACCTTTTAATGCATAAGTGGAACACCAAACACTTAACAAAAGTCCGCTAATCAGTGAAGAAAAGCGCAATTTAGCCAAGCTTCCCAAGTTTAATGTGCAGTTCTTTGATAATCTTTTTTTGTATCGCATAAAATTCTTTATACACTTGATTTTGTACTGGAATGAGCTTTCAAGATTTTATGGGGGTGGTGAAAGAAAAAACCTTCTTGGCTAGTGAAAGCCTAGTCTTATTTTTATCAATATTTTTTTATTTGATATGCAAGCTTTAAAAATTAATTGGCAAAGGTTAAATTTATGAAGTTCGTGTATTTTTTGTTCTTCTCATCATGTACGAACTATTTCGTGCAAATGTATTTGCGAAATTCAGCTTTTTACTTTATTAACCCGTTTACCTGAAGAATCACAAAACAACTCGAAAACGATCTATGATTTTATTCAGTTGCCTAGTCAGCTTCAATCTGGAAAGCAATATTTTTGGCAAAAAATAAAGGAATAGTGGTTAAAAAATTGGGTTATGACGTTTTGTGGTTAAAAAATTCAGCCGGCAACCAGTGTTTATATTTCAGGAAGAGTGTTCGGAAATGTAAAAATGGAATGCAGGTGAGTTATTTTTCTGGTAGCTAAAGAAATACTCTCTCAAATTCTCAGTAAACATAAATGTATGGCCAAGGCCCAATCTTTCCACTAGGAAACAAGGATTTGGGGAAAGGGATATCATTATCGAATGTACATAGACAAGTGTGAGCTCTATACTCCAAAGGATCTAAAAATAATAGCGGAATTTTTTATTAAAAAAAATAGTCATCTACCATGGGAGAAACCTTGTAAATCCTGTCATACACACCTCCTCCGTATCCACTTTCACATTATTCCAGAAAAGCTGCTAATCAAGTGTTAGATCGATCTCTACTATAGCACTTCAGTCTGTTTTTGATTTTGCTCTACTCGTTTGTCCCTAGTATTTTCAATATACGTGTTTTGTGTCTTAATGAGTTTTGGGGGAAATTTTTTACCCGTCCATATCTCATGATTATGCAAGACACTTGAGATTTTGTTGCTAATTACAGACTCGTAACTCCCTTAAACTAAGTTTCCTTGGCACAAAATATGCTACGCCGAGGACAAACGTGTAAATTCATGCAACATCAATCATTAAGGTGGTGTTAGGATTTATAGAATTACTGTTGCTGCGGATGTAATTGAAAAGAAAATTGAAAAATCAATACATTCGAAACATGCAAAAACAGTCAAAAGGAGAAAAAAAAAAAAAAACTATGATAGTCGATTAGACATTTTCCTATAATCGATCATCCTCTATTTTAATTAATATTTTTATGTATATAATTAATTATAATGGTAATTCAATCAAACACCCAGTGTAATGAAAGTGGGAGATGAAACAAGCTGAAGGGAAGAAAGGGATTATGTTGAGCAGTCTTTCCAAGTCCATGGTAACTGTGGATTTCGGTTTCTAGCTACTGCAAACGCAATGCTGCAGAGTTACGCAAAACTCATCTTCACCCCCACCAAAACACTTCTTCTCAATTGCCATTCAATCCCTAAAACCCTAACCACCGCGGCCTCAGGCCGAGACGAGTACTTCGCGGTGATTCACCACGTCTCGAACATCGTGCGGCGCGACTTCTACCTGGAGCGTACCCTCAACAAGCTCCGCATCCACGTCACCCCGGAGCTAGTCTTCCGCGTTCTCCGCGCCTGCTCCACCGACCCCACGCCCTCCCTCCGCTTCTTCAACTGGGCCCGTTCCCACCCCTCCTACACCCCCACCTCCCTCGAGTTCGAACAAATCGTCACCACCCTCGCCCGCGCCAACAACTACCAGACCATGTGGTCCCTCATCCGTCAAGTCACCCTCCACCACCGTCTCTCCCTCTCCCCTCCCGCCGTCGCCACCCTCATCGACGCCTACGGCCACCACCGCCGCATCGACCAGGCCGTTGAGCTCTTCAACAAGGCCGCCGTCCTCAACTGCCCCCAAACCCTCCCGCTCTACAACGCCCTCCTCAAATCCCTCTGCCACAACCGCCTATTCCACGGCGCCTATGCCCTCCTCCGCCGCATGCTCCGCAAAGGCGTCCACCCCGACAAGACCACCTACGCTGTCCTCGTCAACGCCTGGTGCTCCTCCGGCAAACTCCGCGAGGCCAAGCTCTTCCTCCGGGAAATGAGCGACAAGGGCTTCAACCCGCCCCTCCGCGGCCGCGACCTTCTCGTCGAAGGCCTGCTCAACGCCGGTTACGTTGAATCCGCCAAGGGAATGGTCAGGAAGATGATCAAGGAAGGGATCGTTCCCGATGTTGGAACTTTCAATGCCGTGGTGGAGACAGTGTGCAAGGAAGATGTTCAGTTTTGCATTGATCTTTATCACGAGGTTTGTGCTTTAGGGATGGTTCCTGATGTCAACACTTACAAGGTTCTCATTCCCGCGGTTTCTAAAAGTGGCTTCATTGACGAGGCATTTAGGTTGCTCAATAATTTCGTTGAGGATGGTAACCGTCCCTTTCCTAGCTTGTATGCGCCTGTTATTAAGGCTCTGTGTAGGAGGGGGCAATTTGATGATGCTTTTTGTTTCTTTGGGGATATGAAGGCCAAGGCACATCCCCCTAATCGCCCTCTCTATACCATGTTGATCACCATGTGCGGTCGTGCCGGCAAGTTTGTGGAGGCCGCAAACTACCTCTTTGAAATGACTGAGATGGGGTTGGTCCCTATCTCGCGCTGTTTTGACATGGTTACTGATGGGTTGAAGAATTCTGGCAAGCATGATTTGGCTAGTAGAGTGCAACAGCTTGAAGTTTCTATCCGTGGTGTTTGATGGATCATGTCTTTGCCTCTACCATTATTGCCCATGCCCTAAGCTCAAAAATCCTCTACACATTGGAATATAGGTCCTAAATCCTTTACTCTATTCTATCTGTGTTGGGCTGTAGTTCTTATTTAGTTATATTTGACTGTCAATTGTGTTCATAAACTTAATGATTTCTTTTCTATCATACATTCATACCGTTAAGAAACTTATTGGTTGCATTGCTTGCTCTTGTGTCTTTCTGAAAGTTGAAAACCTTTATTGTTGTTTAGCAGAGTAACATACATTACGTAGCACATTGTTAATGAATGTCCTGTGAAAACCTGAGCAAACGACATCTGTGACATGTGTAAGAGGAGAGAGACAGATACTCGGTGCAAAGAGAACGTTTTCATTGTTAAGCAGACTATAAATATATTACTATCATTTAGCATATGAGTGTCCTGGGAAAATCTCAGGATGTAGCATACTAGAGAAAGCCATTCTTTATCTCGGATGCATAACCATTTTTTTCTCTAGTTCCAATACCATCATGTGAGTCATGTTTTTAAGAATAATACCTTGTGCATTGAAATGATTTTCACCTGCATCATCGTGTTAGAAATGATTTCAACTTGTTGAAGATGAAATTACAGTAGTCAGAAATAAGGTATTGTAGAACTGCTGTTCACTTTTATGATGTTTTTAATCAGGGGAAGAAAGCCTTTTTTTATGGAAAGTCGTACATATGTTCCACTCTCGCACAAGGAGGATGAACTTTTTCTGCACTTGCATTTGAACATACTTGGCTGCTGCATTTTTCACCAAATGATGAGTAGAGTTATGCTGTGGGTATAAAATTAAGTATAGGAAATTACATGTCGAACAGTCATGTCGTGGATATGGTGTTAAAGCGAAAAAAAAATAAAAATTATTTAAGTTTGGAAAACACGAACTCCTGAAGGATGAATAGCTACCCCTGAAATTTTGGTTACAGAAAAAAAAAATCATATATGACGTTAAATTGCATGTATATATTCTTTAAAATCTCAAATTTCTTCAGCATGTCTCCATTTTCGTCTACTAATAATTTCTTATAATTCCAATCCACAGATGCCTGGAGGGGCCTAAAGTGCAGACGCAGACACTATTACAATGGTCATAGACGGCTGTTTTATCCTGGGAGTACTCTGATGGAAATCTTGCCTGGATTGTCAGTTTTTGCATATGGCTTCGGAAACCCACAGCATGTTCAAGGTATAACTGTGCCCGTCAATACAAATCAACATGGTTGATAGATAATTTTATTCCTTGAACATGTGGTGAAAGGTTTGATCTCTTATCTGTTAGTATGAAAACCCTCTATTGGAAGATGTCAGCCCCTTAAATGAATCTCAATACCTCGAGAGATTAATTTTTGACTCCATGAAGGAATACCCTGTTTCACAAAGTTGTAAAATGTCTGTCAATAGAAAATATGTTTTTGTTACATTCGTTTATCGTACAGATTGAATTTGTCCTATCTGTTTTTATTTTTTTCTGTGGTCAATTCTTTAGAAAATGAAGCAGGTTCGGGTTGTAGAATAATAAGAACATCAGACGTGTTGGTTCTGAAGCAGCAACACTCCAATGTCAATTTTTGCTTTGTTTCTCTTTTAAGTTTTTCTAAATGAAAGGGAAATTTTGTTCGTAATTTGCACACAATTAAGCATGCTAACATTCAAATTATGATGATTGAGATCAGTAGTTTTGAAGTTGCGTCAGATTCATTCCCTTTGTCCAATACACTAACTCATGCATCGTATTCCTGTGTAGATTGTTTGATCAACTTTAACATACGCCTCTCAAGTATTTTTACAGGTACTGGTTCTCCTCCTAAGTGTAACATATATCTGATATCGCGATTACATTTAATGGTGGCATATTCAAGCTGCTATTGTTTATCAATTTTGGGGGGTCTGAACTTATATGGAGGCACACACAAATTGAAGATAAACGAAATCTATTGGAAGAGGTAATAATGCTGACGAGGATGATAACATTACCATATCACGTAGTGTAAAAAATGATGTTTCTTTAATGAGAGAATCAAAATAAGTAGTAAGACTTGATGAAGTTGTTGGTCTTTTATCCATGTGATATTTCATTTAATAAGGAGAAAGTTGTATGAAGACTTATTCGTAAAAATAGTAAAAACGAGGCCGAAATATAAAATATGCGAGTGTTTTTAAAAACTTCATCGAACGTACGATCGTCAAAGGAAAACTACAAACACTTTAGGAGAAATGTTTCATGAAGTACTTGTTTGTGAAAAAAATGATGGATGAAGGGAAAAATCTTCTATTTTCCGGAACTGTAAAACTTAATCTACTATCATTTGCGTGCATACTTAATTTTTCTCAAAATCAAGTTTACCTTATATGAAAAACAAGTTCAATTAAATGTGTGTGTAGAAGGACATTGACAAAATTAATTTTAAATTAAGTTGATTTTTCTTAAAATTGGTTTTAATCCAATCCAATACGAATTAAACATGTAAATGGACGTTAAAATGAGCTTAATAGGTATTTTATCATAACTCAAAAAATAGTATACATTTTCATGTTCGGCCTATCAAGATTAGACCCATTTTATTTATCATAATACCCTAGAAAATAATTATAGATTAAAAATAACCTAGAATTTAGTTTTAGAAATAAATAAGATAATACCTATTTTTTTTTTACAAAAAAATTATTTAAGTAAATAAAAGTTATTATTTATTTTTTATTTTTATAACAACTACTAACTCTCTTTCTATAATAAAATATTATTTTTAAGAAAATATTATCTCTAAGAAGATATTTTATCTCTCTAGAAAGATATTCTGTTTTATTATAATAAAAACTATCAAAGATATTTTATCTCTCTAGAAAGATATTCTGTTTTATTCTAATAAAAATTATCAATTATCTCTATGAAGATATTTTGTTTATATATCAATTATCTCTATAAAGATATTTTGTTTATAGAAACTACCAACTTTCTCTGTCTTTAAGAAGATATATAATAAAAACTATCAACTCTTTAGAATAATTTCTCTTTAAAAATTTTTACTTTCTCTCTAAGATTTGTGATCTCATATGTTATCAGATTGATAACATATGAGAAATTGGATGAATTTAAATTGAATGAGTGCTTATGTATTGTATGATGTAGTATCAATGTTTATGAATGATGTGGTGTGTGATCTGAGACTACCCGTATTATTATTGTATCCTAACTCTACTAGTCATTGAAATCATAGATGAAGATGACTAGGTGGTGAGAGTCGAAGGAGGTTCAATCTGGTCATTGGAATAATAGATGAAGATGTTTAAGTGGTGGGAGTCGAAGGAGGTTCATATGACTATGTCATAGTGTGAAAAAGAACCGATTGAACTAGATCATATAGATTAATAGATTCACATGGCTGAGATATGATGTGAAAAAGAACCAGCGATACCATATCATATGAGTGTCTCATGAGTGTAATGTGTTAGTGATAATCTGATGTATGAAATGAATTATAAAAGCTTATTTGTTGTTTTTGAATTGATATAAAAATTTAATTTATGAAAATACAACTTTTAAAACTCTAGTTTACCCTTTTTTTTGTGTTGTTTTAAGATCTATTATGATTGTATATATTACAAGTGAGGTGATTCCACAATTAGCTAAGAGAGAAGCTTAATTTTAATTAATTTTATTTTATTATAATTTTATAAAGATATTTTTTTTAATTATATATAGAAAAATTTATTTTCAAACATACAAATGAATCTATGAATATTTATATGTTCTTATATATTTTTTTATGAAATAAAGTTTTTATTATATAAAAAAAATTATAGAAAGTTACACACGATACCATCTCTCATACATACACATAAAATACCACTAACAAATATTAAAGTTGCAAAAAATGAAACTGGTATTTAATAATGATGGGCCAGTTCTTAATTTATTTTTCTTTTATATAAAATCACTTCTGAATTTTCTTTATTTTCCCTTTTAGTAAGAAGTAAGATTTTCCAATAAAACCCTGGAGAATAAAGAAGAACAGTAGGAAGTGAGAGGCGAGGGCTGGTGGTTGGTAGTGAGATGATGATGACGACGGGAGAGAACGAGAAAGGAGAGCGATGGAGCGGAGCGATGACGAATCTGACGGAGATGTCATCAAATCTCGAATCTCTCCAGAAGCTTCTTCTCACCAAAGCCGTCTTTGTCGACGACGACACCTTCTCCAAAGCCTCCCTCACCGCCGACCAAGCCCGCTCCATCAAGCTTCTCCAGCAACGAGTTGAGACCTTGGAGAGAGAGGTCGACGCCGCCATCACCGCTGCCGCTCGCGCTCGCTCCGAGAAACGACAGGCCGAGGCCGCTCAGAAAGCCGCCGAATCGCGCGCTCAACAGCTCACCGCCGAACTTGAAAACACCACAAGTATCGTCATCTTCATCATACTCTGTTTTTACTCTTCGCAGTCATCTCATTTCATCTTCCAATTGAAGTTTGGAATGGTTCTGGTCTGTGATCGATGAAGCTAATCGTTTCTGATTTCTTTTAACAGAGGTGTTTGAGTTGCACATGGAAGAGCTTCGCGCGAAGCAAGAAGAAATCGAGAAGCGCGACGAGGACATCAGGCTTCTCGAAGCTATAATTCGAACACTTGGAGGAAAGGAATCGCTCTCTACGTCTCAGTAAAAGCATTCGCGTTAGGCGTGGTCAACCCTAACCAGTGGCAGTATCCCCTTTCGTTACTTTGTAAATTGAATTTTACACTACTAAGTGAGAGATTCCCATCCTTATGACTGTAATAAATATAGTTATTTATGTATGAATGGATATTGATAATTCTTTTTGCACGATTAATTGCTTTAGTAATTCTCCTGTGCCAAATGAGGATAAGGAATGGAGGAAGTGCAAGGTAGATTGCAACATTCAAGTGTTGAACTTTGTGGACTTGAAATGAATTTACATCCGTTGCATGTCACGCAGTTGTCATAAGTTATGGTACATCGTATTGCTTCTGATCCGAACTTCAAGATGAATAGTTTCCTCACAGTTGGAATGTGTTTGAGTAAACAGTTCAATTAATTAAGTGCTAGTTGTGTAAGTATTATTATGTAACTACTTGTTTACAAGTTGTTTATGTAATCAAATAATACATGATTAAACTGTTTTCATTTAATGTAATTTGTAATCTGTTATAAGTTGTGGTCGAGTTTATGAAAATAGGTTGAAACTAGATCATGGATATATCATAAGCTATTGTTATGAGTTTTTCCAAATATTTGTACAAGTGATAGTGTTATAAGATAAATCTAAATAACATGTGAATAAGTTCTTTTAAATGGCCGTTAGATACTTTAATCTTGTGAAAAATTCCCGTCATGTCTCATGGCTTCAGTATAAATTCAAATTCTTCGCCAAATTTTTATTTATATTCTTCTTAGATGCCTTCACCAATTGGTCTACCTTTCTCATCCTTTTTTTTTAGTTGGGAAGAGACTGAAAGTGTTTGTCTATTCTTATTGGAAAATGTAATAGGTGGAGCATGCTTTTCTCAAAACACTTCATGGATTTAAGTGCAAGCGGTGTGTGCAGGGTTTGATAATGTTTTCTGAGGTATGTGGGGATGTTTGATGTATTGGGGCTCATTAACAATTCAGTGAAAACTAAATGAATATTAGCACTCAGGTAAGATGAACACTTTGTAAAATTCCCAATAAAATGCTCCCTGTATCACCTTTAATCAGGGATGGCTCTGTGGCTTTGGCCTGTTGCAATTAAAAAAATCACTGATCTCTTCACTGATATGTATCCTGTTGTCTGTTATACATCTTTTTGTTTATATCAGTCCTCTCTGTGTGCGGGCTATCCTTCTTGTATCCTCAAATCTCAATTTCTTTGTTCATTCTCCCAGAAACTCTAGCTATTGTGTGCGGTAACTTCTTTTGTTCCTTCGTTTGTAATCGTGGTATGAAATCCTGTGAGATTATTGGCCCTACAAGAAGCCAATGGATTCTCTATTGGGAAGAAATTAGTCCAATACTACCAAGACTATGCTCCCAATCAAATATTAATGTTACATATACTCAGTTTTTTTTTTTTTTTTTTTATTTTATGAGAAAAAAAAAAAATAAAAACTAATTATTTTTTATATGGAGATTAACACCTATTTATTTAATAATTTTTTTTTGTTAAAAC
>Ga0099825_1008379_pt1 | contig 12257 bp, 5 predicted proteins | sample SiratroredBW_FD_76838 | JGI IMG/M metagenome (GOLD analysis project Ga0099825, IMG submission 76838) | Root nodule microbial communities of legume samples collected from California, USA - Siratro red BW | ecosystem: Host-associated > Plants > Roots > Nodule | place: USA: California | collected...
ATTCATAATAACAATAATAAATTAATAAAATTTAAAATACTAATATTATTAATAATATTAATACGGATAATAAAAATAACATTAATAATAATAATATTAGAAATAAGAATAATAATAACATTATTGATAATATTATAATTAACTATTATAATAATAATAATAATAATAATAATAATAATAATTCTTAATAATAATATCAGAAATATTTTTAATATAATTGAAAATAATATAAAAAAATATTAATAATATTAAAACTATTTTTCATACAAATATAAATAATGTTGGTAATAATATAATAATATTAAAAATATTATTGATGTAAATATAAATAATATGAATAGAAGTATTAATAATATTCCATATTGAAAAACATATAATAATAATGTTAATATAAATAATAATAATAATAATAATAATAATAATAATGTTATCAATAACATTAATAATATTTTGTGTATAAATGTTAATAATATTAAAAACATTAAAAATATTAAAAACAACATTAATAATTTGAAAAAAAAGATAATATTGATACAAATAATAATTATAATTTTAATAATATTATAACTAACAATATTAGAAATAATAATAAAAACAATAATATTAATAATATTAATATCAATAAAACTAATAATAATAGTAATAAAAGTGTTAAAAATACTAATAATATTAGTTATAATATTAATAATATCAATAAAAATATTAATATTTTTAATAATATTTATCTTTACTAATGTTATTATTAATAAATCAATATGAACATCATTAATAAGAGATAATAGTAGTTTTATCCATAAATATAAGTTTCTAAGTATTACCTACGGACATAGGTTCGTAAGTATTACCCACAGACATAGGTACGTAGGTATTACCTACGGAAATAGTTCGTGGGTAATACCTACAGACCAATATCCGTGGGTAATACCTACAGATCTGTGTCTGTGGGTAATATCTACGAACCTATGTCCGTGGGTAATAAGTACGGACTTAAATCCGTGGGTAATACCTACAGATATAGATCTATAGATAATAATTTGTGGGTAATGCTGAATTTATCTATGGATACAGATCCGTGGGTAAATTGAGTTTTTCTTGTAGTGAATAGAGAATTAGACGTAGCCTCAAAGATTAGGGTAAACCAGTATAAAAGTGCTTCATCCATGCTTATATATTCTTGCCTTGGATAATTTTACTTAGTTTTTGTTTACATTGAATTGAGTTTAGACTCCATTCAACCCACCCACCCCTTCTGGAGCCAGCTATTGATTGAAACCAATTTTAAATTGATTGAAACTTTACTGTCAGGATTTTTTAGTTTGTTGTTTTTCGAAAGCAATTTGTTGTGCATTCCAGAGAACCATTTTTAAGAAAAAATAGTTAGTCCAATTCTAGTTTTATATTTCAAAACCACTTAGAAATACTATAGCTCATTCCAATAACATATGATGCATGCACACGACACACACACACATTGGGCTTGTTTGGACCTCTAAACAAACTTTTGAACTCAAGTTCAAAATTGAAGAAGATCAGTCTAAAGACTTTGGAGCTTCAAGATTATAAAATCTCTACTTGTAGAAAATTGTATAAAGTAGTATAAAATTTATTTTGGGTCTTGTATTTTGGGCCAAGTTAGTATAAGAATTTAAAATTTGGGCCTTATATTTGGTATTTGGGTATAATAGGTTGTCTTGAATTTTTGGGCCATGTATTTGGACCAAACCCTAACCTTGAGAGAGAGAGAGAGAGAGTTACCACTTAGGGTATGTACGAGCTAGGGCTTAAGTGGCACCTACAATGCTTCCCATGCTCCTTGTCACTTGGCACCTTGCCAATGGAGAGGATCCTCTCCATTCATGGCTTGACATATGTCATTCTATAATTAGAGAGTTTTTAAGAAACTTTTCATATAAGCTAGGGTTAATATTAAATTTTTTCCCTATAAATAGAGGTGCTCTCCTCTTGTAAAATAACTTTGACAAATATATTGAATTGCTGTCAAAATATTTTCAGCACTTCTACGTTTGTCAAGGTTCTTTCTAGATGAGTCTTACGCAAGACCTTTTCTAGACTTCCTCTTAAGTGTTGGTCATAACTGTTGGAAAATTCACCTCCAAATCTCCATATCAAACAACCACAACAAAAATTCTTTCTAGTGCATCAACTCCAATTCACTTTCAAACATCAAATCCTCTAAGAAGAAGCACATTGAAGCATGCAATTGAGGCTATAATTGCATGATCTTCTTTTTATTTTTCTTGGTTTGACTTCATCAAATGCATAGACAACAACAATGTCAACATAATATATATATATATATATATATATATATATATATATATATATATATATATATATGTGTGTGTGTGTGTGTGTGTGTGTGTGTGTGTGTGTGTTGATTGGAGTCTAGCAAAGATAGAACGGGTGCATTTGTGAGTAGAGTCTTTATCTTTTGGAAACCACTTTCTTGTTTTTCACCCCAATGGAACGTGACATCTTTCTTTAACAACTCATTGAGTGGTGAAGCTAGACTAGAGAAGTTAGGCACAAAACATCTGTAAAAACCTACTAGGCCATGAAAACTCCTAACATCCCCCACGTTCTTTGGAGTGAGCCAATCTTGGGTGGCCTAGATTTTTGTGGGGTCAATATGAACCCCTTATTTATTGACAATGAAACCTAATAATATCAAATGTAGGGAAACGAATAACAAATCAAAATTTAAACCACGACAGAAAAGAAAAAATTCACTAGACATTAAGGTAGCTCCAAGATTGAGAATCAAGGTTGATCTTTGAAAAATCTTGGAAAAACCTCTCAATCACAATGGATTCTTACTCTCCTCGTGCTCTCACGATTGAAAATTTCAAGTTTTCTCTAAAATATGAATTCTAAAAAGTCACTCTCGCAATTGGCAAATTTGTTCTTTTATAGCAAATATGTGCTTAAGTGAAATCAATGGATTATTTTTGAAATCAATCAATTGATTCTGAGAAACAATCAATTGTTTTTCGTTTGGTAGTAAAAATTTTCACTAAAACTCATTTTAAAAACAGGTTTACCCTTGATCCATTGGAGCTCTTACATACTTTTATCATGATGAAAGTAATATGTATTTATTTTAACCACTTTTCTACTGCATAGTGATAAGAATAATGACAAGTTTTGGATCATTTTTCTGTATTTGGGCTTATTGGTCTATAATTGAAAGTTTGACTCAATTTGATGAAATTTGATGAAATTTTCAGAAATTTTCCAAACTTGAGCATGTTTCATATATTGTCCATAACTTTTGCTATAGACCTCGGATTAACTTGATCTTTATGTCGTTTTGTAGATAACTCAACGATCTACAAACATTGTGCGAGGTCCAAAACCAAATTCGAACTTTAAAGTGGACAAAATCAGCCTTGAAGTTGGTGTACAAAATTTGGACAACACCTTTAGTGGAAATATGCAATTGAGAACAACTTAGTCATTTCACCGCCAAATGATTTGGGATCAAAACTGTACATTTTTGGTTTATTAAGGCAACGTAGAGGTGGGCCTAGGCGACCTTAGGTCAGGAAAAACTCTAAATATTGTAGTGAGTTGTGTAGGGCAACATCCAAGAAATTTTTATACAACACTTTGAATACAGTTTTGGTGACTTGCTTCTTCTTGGCTTCTTCTTCATTTCTACATTTTTATTTCCGTATTCATTCGCTTCTACATTTTTATCTTCGTATTCATTGGCTATTGTCAACACCCAATTTCATTCGGGCGAAAACTAGAAAATAAAAATATATTCATTCATGATTACTTCTTTTAAAAATAATAATAATAATAATAATAATAATAAAATGAGAAAAGACAAAAATAAAAATAAATAAATAAATAAAAGGGAAAAATTAAAATAATGATATAATAAAGGGGGAAGAGAGAGAGAAAAAAGGAGAAAGAAACAAAAATGGGTTGATGATTTACAGAAGTGAGAACAGTTAAAGCAAAAGATGGTCGTTGGTAACCAACGGAAACAAAACGGATTTGAGCTGAACGGAAGCGCCATTTTCAATCTCTACATAAAGGCAATGTGAAGCATAACGTAGGGGTTGGTTGGAATAGAGTTGGGACGTTTGGTTTTCTTGAGAGTTGAATTTGGAGAGATTGTTGAAGTCTCTGTGAAAGAAAAACTCGTCGGAGAAGGAGGAAGAGCTTGTTGGAAAGAAAATTGTCATTAAAGAATACATTGGAGTGGAAGTTATGCTTCAACAAGTAAATATTAAATAATATTTTTACCATTTGCATGCATGTATTTTTGGGTTGTTCATTGATCATATTCATAAGATAACTACACTGTTTATCATCTTCTCTAATAATTACATTGTTTAATATTTGAGTTGCTTCTCTTGTCAAGTTCTATTGTTTTTAGACTGTGTTGATTGTTTAAGTTATAGCTGAGTGATTATGTAATTGTAATGTTTATGTCATTGTCTCTAATGAGATGATGAATATTTTGAAACCAATCATTGGAAATTTCAATTGCTAAATTACTGAATCCTCTTGCCGAAGACGAAGCACATTAAGGTACACATCGTTAGATATTTAGGTTGAATTTTGGTTCTATTTTGGTTCATTTACATCGTTTCATCATTTTCCATTATGTTTATGTGTTCATGTTTGGTTTTGCTGAATAATATGTTTGTATGCATTCTAGTTTTGGTTTTTGAGTTATACATATTGCTTCTCTAAATATTTAGAGTCATGTTAATCCCTTCACTCACCTTAATCTTAGCCGAGGACCCCAAAACCACCTTAAGTCATATAATTCCCCTTAGTAAAAAACCTTTATGAGTAAAATACCGCAAAACTAAGCCCTTAGGACTTTAGCTTATAATTCCCTTTAATTAAATACATGGAATTCAAACTAGACCTTGACCTCTCCAACTAGCGCTTTGGCGGAGTCAAGAATGCCTGCAGCAAGGACCTCTCCGGTGAGCTACCTTGGGCCTCTGGTGACCTCCTCATTGATGCTTGGCGACTCCCAAAAATGCGTCAACTCATTCCAAGACTTGCTCCTCACTCTCTTTCACCTAACACCCAAGACGTCATTGTCATCCAAGTTAGCAACTCCATTATAAACTACGACACTAAACCACTGCTCTGCCTCACTTGCAACTGTGTCATTGCTCCTTATCACTGTCATGTCTTCCCGTAGTGTCGCCTCGTTCTATGTCGTCGTGGTGATGTTCACTGTTAGTCTTGATGACGGAAAACCCTAAAGTCACCACAACTCCTTTAATACCGCTGCAAGTCTTTGTAATTCTTCTAATGTTCACTTCGTTCAAGTTTCTTTTAGCATAGTAGCAGCCATTATGTGTTTCCATTTTCTTAACCCTAATTAGCTTAGGGTAGGTGTTAAAATGAAGAAAAATGATACTTTGACACTACATAAGGAGTTACACCCATTTGGCACTCCTACGTGTCAAATGGGTCCCGCTTGGCAAAGAGAGAGAACGGACTCTTTCATTTAGCTTACGTGATGTTTGTTTGTCATCTTCCAATGATTAATTTTGTCAATTGCAATTGGAAAAATGTAGAGTCAATTTTATAAGGAAGACAAAATATTCACCCTATTTCACTCATTTGTAGCTTGCATTAAAGAAGAGAGAACAAAAGAAAAGATAAACGTATATCGTTAGTTATACGCACGTATGTGATTAACTGTGCACGTATGTGGTTAACTGTGTAAGGAAAACAATGTCTATCAATTGGATTGCTTCATAACCCTTTTAAGGTTGAAGGATTCGACATCCAAAGTTAAACATGGGTGTTCGAATTGTCACCCTCGCTAACCACATAAATGAACACAGCTAACCACTACCATGTCAGTGTCATTTATTCTAAACTAGGCCGAATTTCCAAGGTAGAACCCATGTATTCAAAGGCCATGATAGTTAACCACATACGTGCACATAGCTAACCACCTTGATAAGGGTTTCATGATTTGACGCGTAAGGGCTTGCACGTTGAGCTGGATGGACGAAAAATGGAATGAAATTGTTCACACATGACTAAGAACTGGATTGGTTCACAAATATTTTTTTATTGAAGGATTCGACATCCAAAGTTAAACATGGGTGTTTTAATTATCACCCTGGCAAACCACATAAATGAACACAGCTAACCACTACCATGTTAGTGTTATTTATTGTAAATTTGGCCAAATTTCCAAGGTAGAACCCATATATTCAAAAGCTAGGACAGTTAACCACATATGTGCACATAGCTAACCACCTTCATAAGGTTTAATCTTTTTGACACGCTGGGGCTTGCATGTGGAGCTGGAGGTAGGGGAAATGGAACGAAAAATTGTCCAGACATGATTAAGAAGGGGATTGATTCATAAACATTTTTAGGTTGACGGATTCGACATCCAAAGTTAAACATGGGTGTTCGAATTGTCACCCTCGCTAACCACATAAATGAACACAGCTAACCACTACCATATTAGTGTCATTTATTCTAAACTAGGCCGAATTTCCAAGGTAGAACCCATGTATTCAAAGGCCATGATAGTTAACCACGTACGTGCCCATAGCTAACCACCTTGATAAGGGTTTCATGATTTGATACGCAGGGGCTTGCACGTTGAGCTGGATGGACGAAAAATGGAACGAAATTATTCACACATGACTAAGAACTGGATTGGTTCACAAATATTTTTTTTATTGAAGAATTTGACATCCAAAGTTAAACATGGGTGTTTTAATTATTACCCTGGCAAACCACATAAATGAACACAGCTAACTACTACCATGTCAGTGTCACTTTTTGTAAACTTGGCCGAATTTCCATGGTAGAACCCATGTATTCAAAGGCTAGGACAGTTAACTGCACACGTGTACATAGTTAACCACCTTGATAATGTTTCATCTTTTTGACACGCTGGGGCTTGCACATTGAGCTGGAGGGAGGAGAAATGGAACGAAAAATTGTTCAGACATGATTAAGAAGGGGATTGATTCATAAACATTTTTAGGATGAAGGATTCGACATCCAAACTTAAACAGGGGTGTTCGAATTGTCACCCTGGAAAACCACATAAATGAACGCAACTAACTACTACCATGGCATTGTCATTTATTGTAAACTTGGCCGAATTTCCAACGTGGAACCCATGTATTCAAAGGCTAGGACAGTTAACCACATAGCTAACCACCTTGATAAGTTTTCATCATTTCACATGCAGGGCCTTGCCGGTTGAGCTGGATGGATGACAAATGGAACGAAATTATTCACACATGACTAAGAACTGGATTGGTTCACAAACATTTTGATGTTGAAGGAATCGACATCCAAAATTAAACATGGGTGTTCGAATTGTCACCCTGGCAAACCACATAAATGAACACAATTAACCACTAGCATGTCAATGTCATTTATTGTAAACTAGGCTGAATTTCCAAGGTAGAATTCATGTATTCAAAGGCCAGGACAGTTAACCACATACGTGAATATAGCTAACCACCTTGATAAGGATTCCATGATTTGACAAGCAGGGACTTACACGTTGAGCTGGATGGAGGAGAAATTGAAAGAAAAATTTTCAAACATGACTAAGAATTAGATTGGTTTGCAAACATTTTGAGGTTGAAGGATTCGAAATCCAAAGTTAAACAAGGGTGTTCGAATTGTCACCCTGGCAAACGACATAAATGAACACTGCTAACCACTACCATGTCAGTGTCATTTTTTGTAAACTTGGCCGAATTTCTAAGGTAGAACCCATGTATTCAAAGGCCAGGATCGTTAACCACATACATGCACATAGCTAACCACCTTGATAAGGTTTGATCTTTTTGACACACTAGGGCTTGCACATTGGGCTGGAGGGAGGAGAAATGGAACGAAAAATTGTTCAGACATGATTAAGAACTGGATTGGTTCATAAACATTTTTAGGTTTAAGGATTTGACATCCAAAGTTAAACATGGGTGTTAGAAATGTCACCTTGGAAAACCACATAAATGAACATAGCTAACCACTACCATGTCAGTGTCATTTTTTGTAAACTTGGCCGAATTTCCAAGGTAGAACCCATGTATTCAAAGGCCAGGACAGTTAATTACATACGTGCACATAGCTAACCACATACGTTCATCTTTTTCTCTGTTCTCTCTCCTTCAATGCAAGCTACGAATGAGTGAAATGGGGGAAGATTTTGTTTTCCCTCTCAAATTAACGCTACCTTTTCCAATTGCAATTGACTGAATAAACCCTTGGAAGACGACAAATGAACATCACGTAAGCCAAACGAAAGAACACATTCTCTCTCTTTGTTAAGCGGGACCCATTTAACACTTGGGAGTGTCAAATGGGTGTAACTCCTTCAGTAGTGTCAAAGTATCATTTTCCTGAAATGTATAGGTATTAGTAGGTTTAATTTGGGCTTAAGCCCGTTTATTGTCTATAGAAAAATATGGTAAGACGAATTCTTCCTACATGTCCATGATCTCGTCCTGCACCTCTATATTAGACTTGAAAAGTCTTCTTTAGTATAAAATTTCGTAACCCCATAATACCCTCCACCTCCTTCACTTTCATTTTCCGTTTCAAGCTTCATCATGGTAGTTGTCCTTAGCGTTAGTTCATATGAATGATATAATATTTTTTTTTCAGGGGGCAAAAGGTATGAGAAGCTTTGACACGAGACTTGAGATAGAAGAAAAGAAATTGGGATATGAATGATCCAATTACTAGGAGGGCGTGAAAAGGAAGGGAAGGACTATGAAGGGTATGGGACACAACATTAAACAACCACCGATGATGTCTATGTAGAATTTGAGGTAGGGAAGGGCTTTGTTTATCTTCAATGGATATTTCAGCCTTGAGGTTATCCATAACCTTTGGTGACAATGCCCTTTCAATCTTTGTGCCTGTGCCATTCACAGCCATCTCCTTTTCTATGTGAAAGCAGTAGCTCTCAAATACTCCAGAGCTGACAACAACTCTAAAATCCAACAGAAAGAATAACTCTAACTCAAGCTTGTTCAATTCAACATTGCTCACTCCTCATACTCGTGCATAAACGGCGTTGTTATAATGTCTACAACTCACAAAAGCAAAGAATAAGGCACTATAGTAGACAACCGGAGTAAAGACAATAAAGCTTTTGTCTAATTGTAGGTTCGTGAAAGTGTAAGCTATTAAACTATATAACAAGTAAAATTAGTTAAATCAAAACTCATCTTCACATCAGTGCTTCTCAACACCATATCTTATGTAAAATGCATAACATCAAAGGTTTTCATTTAGACCATCTAATGTCAGGGTAGTGTTTATCTGTAATTTCTCACAATATGAAGAAATGAAACTTAAATGCAATTTAAAGCATGCATAACATAAATGGTATTTGGAATTATTCAAGGCAATTAGCCCATAATCATAAGTAAATGTCACCAGGAAGAAATGGAGCAGGGACTCACTCCTCATCCAGCATCTTGGAAGCGACCATTGTAGTTTTTTTTGTATATCGGACCTACCCCATCCAGTATACAAAAAGATAAAAAATTACATACCGGATGTTGTCCACCCATTGGTCATCCAGTATGTAATTTTTTATCCTTTTAATATCGGATGGGATTGGATCCGGTTTACAAATTATATATCGGATTCCACCCCTCTCAATTTTCATCCGGTTTACATTTTGTATACCGGATGTCGGATCATCCGATTTACATTTTCTAAAAATTTATATATCGGATTACTTTGTCCGATGATTTGATGGATTTCAAAATATGCTATTCAAAATCGACGAAAACCAAAAATCTTACCTCACAGTCGTTCCACACCCGTCACTAATGGAAAACCTTCTCTACTGTTTAATCACACACTCAACCTTGCATAACACCACTATCGATGATCAATTTCGGCGAGAACGATTCAGACCTTCACTGTGCTTACTTTATATCAGAAGATGTCATACCCTTTTTCGTCATTTCCGTAAGGGTATTATTGGAGTTTTAGATTATATCAAGGTGCAGGATGAGATCATGGAGGTGCAGGAATAATTCATCATATGGTAATTGACAGTGTGGAACGTGAGAGTACATAATAGAAAAGAGAGCGAGAAAGAAGAAATTGGTAATGGCTCAGGCGAAAAAGAAACATATAACTTTTACTTAAAATAAAAATAAAAATATATAAGAATATTGATGTTGGTACTGGTGCAAAACTGGATAATAGAGTGATAAGAAATGAGACGTTGCAGTGGAGTGTGAAAGTGAGCAATAGAATTTTGTGCTTAGAAAAATGAAATTGATTTGGGCTTAGCCGGTTTTGGTCCATTTGTTTGACATTGATTATTAAAAGGGAGAATGAGTCAAAGAGTGAAGTTGGAATAAAGATGAAGCATTTGGGCAGATTTAGTGTATTGTGCCTGGCTCGTTTTGATCTTTAGACTTTTGACTAATGATTGGAAAAGAGAAGGAAAAGAGTGAAATGATTCTGAAAAGGAAAAAAGAAAAAGAGGGAGCTGACGTGAAATTGTTTTTTTTTCTTTTATATTTTTTTTAGTTTTAATTTTTTTTTTATTTTCTTCTCTTAATAAATAATAAAAAATAATATTTTTCTTTTCTTTCTTTAGGCTTAAATGAACAATGAATAAGGTGAGATGTGTTCTGGTGCAGTTGTAAATAAAAAAAAAAAAAAGATGATGTTGGCATTGAATTAATTGAGCTTGAATGAATTAGGCAAAGGTTTTTTTTATGTGAATTAAGTGAATGGAGCGTTGAGTTCGTGAGTGAATTAATATATATATATATATATATACTTGTGGCACCTAATGTTAATAAATAACTAATAATAAAAAGGATCTAATTAAGTTGTGATGCAACTTAATTATTTTTGGACTTATTTTATTATTGTTTTATTTTATTATTTTTTTAAAAAATGGAACTTTTAGTTTTTTATATAAAGTCTTTCTCTTGTCTTTACTTAAATATTTTTTTCAAATGATCATACAATTCATGTAAATTTTTTTTTAAATAAATTTTTTGTTAAACTTCTAAATGATTGTTCGCGTTATATATGGATTTAATTCGAAAAGTTTTAATTTCATTTGGATTATCAAAAGGTCCAAAAATGAAAAATTTTAAAAATATTAAAAATTAAAAAAATATGAAAAAATATAAAATTTTCAATTAAATTCCTAAAATGACCACTCGCGTCATAGATGGATTTAATTCGAAAAGTTTTAATGTTATTTGGATTATTAAAGGGTCGTACGCGTCTAGCAATATCTAATATGAAGTTTAATTTTAAAAAAATAATAATAATATAAAATTTCAAAAAATAAAAAACATCAAATTTTCCAAAACAACCCATCTTTCTTTTAGAACTACGTGAAGCCTGATTTTATATCATAAATAGAAATACAGGAACAAGGTCGATCCTTGTCAGGTCCTTTAATTTAAAAATTATTATTTTTGTTCTTATTTGCATTTTATTTCTATTTTTGAGAAAAATAAACATTTAATAAACCACATTTGATTTTCTCATTTAATTAAAGGTATTATCCTAGGACAGGTGTTGGGGACACTAATACCTTCCCCACGCGTAATCGACTCCTGAATCCATCTCTGGTTTGCAAATGATTCTTTTTCCTTTTCTTTGCTTTTCCATAATAAACTATGGTGGCGACTCCATCTTTCTTTCATTTCACTCCATATTTTCAATTATTTTTAGATCGTTGTCCGCCGTCGTCGACGAGGTCGTGACAACTATTATACGTGTTCATTCCACCATGAGTGGCTAAAGCTTTTACTCAATCTAATCCCTAGAGGTTCTCCCATTTTCGTGTATCCCTAGGTTCGTGTTTTGTATTGTTTTTCCGCAATTACCTGCTCATTTGATGTTTTAATTTGATTGTTGAATTTAATGGTTGGATTGACTCTGTAAATGAAAGAATACAATTCAACTGGAATGTATTATGGAGTTCCCCAATCAGAATCAAGTCGAACCGATGATGTTGCTCACCATGCGATTGCATTGCTTTGGCACACTAGGTATTCGATAAAATGCTTCGCGATTGTGAAGTGTTCAGGATGTTAAATAAATGTAGGTGTTAAAGTAAGTATTTGGCCTAAGTTCAAGAGGGGGGGGTGAATTGAACCCTTTTTGAATCTTTTCGAAATTTGCTTTTCAATGTGAGAATACAAAGTCTTTAAAGAAACTTAGACTGAAATCTACAAAGGTTCAAACAATTTACAAATATG
>Ga0099825_1008381_pt1 | contig 12254 bp, 9 predicted proteins | sample SiratroredBW_FD_76838 | JGI IMG/M metagenome (GOLD analysis project Ga0099825, IMG submission 76838) | Root nodule microbial communities of legume samples collected from California, USA - Siratro red BW | ecosystem: Host-associated > Plants > Roots > Nodule | place: USA: California | collected...
GAAACACAAGTGATTAAAAGAAACACATACAGCCAAATCAGTCAATATTTAGAAATTGCATCAGTAATCCATGAGATTACAATGAATGGTATGCATTAGTTTGGTCCCAGTAAAGAAAAGAAAAGATGTAAAAATCATTAATGTGAATTGCAGTATTCAACCTATTATTACGTGCTGAGGAAAATCATGAAATGAAGCACTCAGGCTAAAGATCAGCTGAACTGCAAATACTTTTTTCTAGCCAAAAATGGGGAGGGGAAAGAAAAGAAAACTCCACGCTGCATTCACAGGTGTTACCTATATATACTATGGTGAAATGAATTACATCCTATTAACAAGTAGGACTCTTCTTCCTAACTATGCACTTGGCATCATCCAATTAGTCTGAGAACACAGACTTCAGCTGCACTTGGCCAAATACGCATTCCATCCTTGAAGACGATATTCACGAGCTGCATGAGCCGGATTTTTGGCCTTGATGATGCCACGACCAACTATGATAATGTCACTACCCCTATCACAGACAACCTGGAAAAACCATTTTGTTATCAAGAAGTGATAAGCTCAAATGAAACAAGATTATGCAAGTATAAAGTACTGAATCAAATGATCTTCACATTTAAAATACCAAGAGGAATGGTTTCAAAGCACAATCTTTACAACACAAAGAAGCATGAGACAATATCAGATCCTCTAAAGTGGAAAACAAACTTGGACATGGTCAAATGTCATGATCTCACCATTTACTCTTTTGAACATCAATTTTAAATATTGTATTAATAAAATTTATTGAAGGTCTAAGATGTCATGTAGTAGAGTCACTGCAGAGAAATGTTGCACTGAGGCATTTTCAGCACATGAATATGTGGATGGTTGTTGTGCTGAAGCTGGAGAAACAAATGAGCTTGCCAAGGGTATCAAATATGTTAAAAGTAAAGCAGTTTATGATTGTTATATAACACTGTTCACAAACCATTTATGATCTTTCACATATCATATCGTTAATTTATGCACATGACTGAAAGATACACACTACATGCATAAACTTACAGAATATGGTGTGTTATATTGCTGCCCTAAAGCATCACCACCAGTCACCATTTGAACTCCAGGTGTTGCATGAATGAAAGAGGGATTGACAGGTGCCCCAGGCCATGATGCTGGATTGACTGAGATGAAGCCAATAACAAAGTCAGAATGATTCTCAGCGATTTTCACTGCAGCAGTGGTGTAATCTCCCTTGGCAAGGTTACCACTTGAACTCATTTCTGCAAGCAGCAAAAGACCCCTTCCACGAGGCAGACCCTAAGTATGTTTCACGATACATGTTAGGCTAGCATTTTGGTGTGGCTACAGTCAAGATAACGTTAAGACTAGAGCATAGACCTTCGACTTCAGTCCTTCCACAATCCCAGGACCAGATATAATGTGAACATTTACTATGTCAGCCCAATCCAATATATGGAAGATCCCTCTGCAGATAAATAAGTCATATTAAATGCAGAAACAGAAGGAATAATACTAAAAAGGAATCCAAGATGGATCTTACCCTTCATACTGATTGGTCACTGTGTTACCAATGTCAGCAAACTTACGATCCTCAAATATTAAGAAGTTATGTTTTTCTGCAATCTTCAACAGAAAAAGAAGCATAAATAGAAACAACTAAACCAGAAATATACAAGATTCCTGAAAACTCACTAAATGTGATGCTCATACATATAATACTCTTATAATAAGTCAAAGTCATGACTTCGGACTCTAATTTCAATAAATATTAACAAATCTACTTCCATCTATAAATGTTGACAACAGCAAGATGCAAAAATTTGTTTTGTATTAAAAGCAAAAAGAGGCACTGTACCGAGCGAAGCTTAGAACCAAAATCAGGAGTAAAATCTGGAAAAATATCCACATGTGTCTTCAGCAAGCATATCTCAGGCCCAACCTGACAGGAAAGAACAGCTAAATTAGTTTAAGTAATTTATTTGTCAGGACTAGACTTCTAACTATAAGTTTGCTGGAAAATTGAGAGGGAACGCTGGAAATATCAAACAAGAAGGAGAATTGAGTGAGATCCATATAAGAGAACGACACTATCTTCAACTTAAAATCTTAAGGCATTAGATTTATAAGTCTTCTTTTTTATATGTTATTTAATTTTCTCATTTTTACTCAATATGGGATTAGACTCACACTTAGATAGCTAACAAAGTTTACTATCTCACTGATGATCATAATCCAGAACTCTTAAAAGAGTTCTCGACCCTTTTTCTTTTAAATTAATTTAACACTTTCACTGCTAATAAGAGATCAACCAAAATGCCATGAACTAGTTTAAACGTTTTCCCATTTTGGACAATTGCCAAGTTCTTACCTTGTCAGCGATTTCAAGTAATTCAGCAGCAGTTGGAACATCTGCAGCCAAACACAAATTACTCTCCTTCTCAGCCATTATCTCAAACAACCTCTTTCCTGTTGGATTCTTGGCCAATTTAGCCCTTTCCAAAAATGGAAAGGCCTTGCACTTAGTTCTTGTTGCCAAAGCAGCAATCTTCTGATTCTCTTCCAAGAATCTCATAACAACCCCTAGCATCTGCTCATTAAGCTTCCCTTTTTCCCTCAAAATTTTCACCATCTCAGTCAATTTAAGAATTGCATGCAACTTGATTCCATTACTCTCCAGATTCTCTCTCCCCCCTTGCTCTCTATCAATCAAAACAACAGCATCACTGACCTTCAACCCTGCAGTACGCAGTGGCGCAGCAGTTTCCAAAACTGATGTGCCACTTGTAACTAGATCCTCAATTATCAAACAACTTTGACCCTGCTTGAAATCACCTTCAATGGCTTTAGAAGTGCCATAATCTTTTATTTCCTTGCGGCGCATGACCATAGGGATGTTCTGAGTAACGGAGACACAAGTGGCAATGGGAAGAGCAGTGTAAGGGACACCACAGACAAGGTCAAATGAAGCGGAAGAGACAGAGGAAATGAGGGTTTGAGAAACATTCCGGAGAACAGAAGGGTAAGATATAATAAGGCGGAGGTCTATGTAGATTGGTGAGGAGATTCCAGATTTGAGCTTGAAATTGCCAAATTTCACAGCTGAGATTTCATGTAGTTGAAGAATTAGAGACTCCATTTTTTCCCTTTCTCAGTGCCTGCATAATTCAGTAATCAACATCTTAACAAGAGACACACAAGTACATGATCAGAATCTTTTCACTAAGCTTAACACTAGCATAGATTTAATCACAATATTCCTTACAGCTCACACATCATAGATTATATCACAGAAGCAGACAATTCTCACAGACCATACACAAAACAGAATAATAACTCAAGAACTAAGCTAATTACTTAAAAAAATATTAGTGACCAACACAAGCAATTCAGATGAATCTTTCACAACCTCTAGACACAGAGAATCTAACCTACCCGAATCACATTCTCCTATGCCTATTGATTAGGAGGTAAGAAAGTTGAAATTTTGACAGAAATTTGGACCTGGGTTAGTTATGTTATGAAAGACCAACTCCTTCTCCCAGAACCAATCCCTGTTTGGTTCAACATAATCACAAGGAAGCATAATTCATGAATTTAAAACCCCATCTCCCAAAAAACAAAATTGAAGCATCTACAGTGTTAATGAGCTAGAAATGCAGCGACCCAGATTCCAAAAAACAAAAATTTCACGCAGAATCAATCAATGACAGTGAAAAGTTCAATGTCCTCTAACCCCTTAAAAACTCCTGAAACTTCAATGACCTTACCAACAATGATGATTCAACCAAACCGCAGCCAAATGCAGCAACTCAAAGAACATGTGATACAAATTGCAACATTTGAGATTGAAACTTCAAAAGATTCAGCTCACTGGGAGAAGAGAGAAATTGGTGTTTCTTTGTCTGATGGTACATTTGGTTTTGGGTGTTATCCACAAGAGAAGCAAATCAAAAAAATAGAGAAGAATGTAACTATACGGAAAGGAAAAAAAGATTGCAACACTTTTCTTTCTAAATTCAAGAAAAAAAAAAAGATAACATCTTTTCTTGGAGAAAACTTTAAAAATGAAATTTTTTTTCTTTCTTAATTTTTCTCTCAAAAAAATTAAAATAATTGAAAAAAAAAGAGATTTTAGTGTGTTTTATATGTTCCTTTTGTAACATAAGAATGAAGCACCAAATTAAATTTTTTTCCGATATGAAGTTGGTGCTTCAGGCAATCAGAATACCAAAATGAAACATAATTTTCGATTTTTGTAGTTCATTGATTTATGACTATGTTTACCATTTATTGGCCATAATTCTGATATTTCATTTTCAAGTTCGATTCTTTTTCTCAGTGTTGCAAGAATTGGATTCGTTGTTGATTTGATTCAATTTATTAACATTCTTAATCACATCTTATAAAGAATCAAACTTTAATCATATATACCAGTATGTTTCTTATGAATGACGAATAAAAAATTATTAATATTTTTTATTTTTAAATGAAATTGATAATGATAATTAGTTTTATAATATTGTCTCATGTTAGTATTTTATATATATATATATTTAAAATTCTTTTTATAAAAAAAATCTATAATTTATATTTATGTACTTTAACGAATTATTTTATAGGTTTTTAGTGATTACAATATCACTCCCTTAATATTAAAATTTACATAATAAAGAAAACTTTAAATGAAAACAAATTATAATTCGATTGACACACTTTGATATTAATATTTAAAAAAAATAGATTAAAGTGATGGTTGATGTACATTTTTAGAGTTTTTTTTTTTTCAGTTTCCTTTACTTCATGAACTAATGTATTAATCTCTTCCAATTAAGAATAATTGTCCTAACTGGGTTTTATTAATGAAAATTTTCCAAGGAGAAGGAACTAAATATAGTGATATTCTCAAGAATTTGGTATTAGTTCACCATATCCATGCATGTTTTCTTTATCACTTGTATATGGTTAAGTTTCAATGTTTAATTTTATTTTTTCTTTTGTTATATGATGATAATGTATCATCTTTTTAATCTCAAAATCCGTTTATCCATTAGAAATTTACTTGAACGTCAAATAAAAGCTCCAAACACTTTCTACTAAGAAACATTTATTATTACGAAAAACAGAGATTTTTCAGAAGTAAAAGTATCATTCAACATAATTACTTTAAAGATTACTACTGAAATACATCACAATAAAAACAATATTGTAGTAACAATATATAAATGTTACAAATATCAAATACAGAAAATATTAAGTAGATGAGTAATTTATATATTTTTTCTTTTAGTTTTTTTGTAATTTTAAAATATAATTAAAGATAAATTAAAAATACGAAATGTTTATAAAAAACATGGAATGGTTATAAATTATTATTATTATTCTTATTATTATTTATCTAAGTTATGGCATGAAAGTTTTTTTTTTATTCTTTATCTTGCAATATTATACATGTCAAGATGCAGTGTGAAAAATGTTAATTATATTTTAATTCATAGAAAAAATAAAAGTAAAAAAGAAGAAGCTTCATTGTCGAATATCTATAGCAAATTCCACGTTGACATGTTATGCCTAAAGAATTTACATATTTGTTAAGAATAATAAAGTTTGTTAGAAAAGGAACATAATTCTGATCTGTTGCAACCCCAAAAACCATCACATTTGGCTTGTCAATTGAGTTTTCAGGTTTATTTCTTTTCCTTTCAATGCACATTTCTCAAAGTTTCAAGCTTTCACCTTCAATTGTCGTCAAACACCAATTTTCTCAAAGACCCTTTTGAATATTTTCAGACTCCAGGGTATGTTATTTCAATCATGCACAACCCCATCAATTGAATGTGAGATATAAGTTTGATTTAGCCTTTTGTTTTTGAAACCATTTTGGTTTGTTGCCATGCAGGAATTGTCATTGCCCCTTCTTCTTAAGGCTCAAAATTTAATAGCAGAAAGACACATTCTGATATATGTAAGAATTTATATTCAAAATTTGTTTCTTTCTATTCCCTCAATGGCTATGTCATTGCAATTTGCAATCTCTTGGCCACCATTTATATTTATTCATTTTGATCAGATTTAACATGTGCAATGCCATGTATTTGCATGCAGAGTAGAAACTACATATGGCTGGTGACAGATTGTAACACCACATTTTCCTTTGGGTTTCAAATATTGGAAGCCAGATATGTCTATGCAGCATGAAAATTCTGATACAAAAGAAGTAATATGTAAGAAGTTTTAATCCCTTTTTTCCTCCTCCCCCAGAGAAACACAATAATAGAATGATTGATTTTGCACACAAGAAGAATATATTTATCAATACCTTTGAATCATTTGGTTCAATTTTCTCTTTCCCAATGCAAAGTCTTTCCTCAAAGGAATTTGAAAATGATCATATTGAGTTATTTGTAGATTATTTGAGGAGATTGTTTCTGTTGCTGGGAAAATTATTGGCAGAATCATATGTTTACTTATTCTGATTTTCTGAGGATATGGTAGATACTTAAGCTGTTGTGATTTGTACCATGTCAAATCTGTTTCTGTTTCTGTTGTGATTTATATGTGCAGCAATTGTAAATAGTTTGTCCCTATCTGCAGGGTTCAACTTAAATTATTATCCTCTTGAAATGAAACTTAACCCCTTATGCCTCTTCACTTGATTAGTTCAGCTTATATCTTATTCCTCTTCATTATAATTTACCAATTACTAGGTCCCCAGAGAAGGCTAACAAATCTGATGCATCATGCTGGGAACAAGTTCTGTGCTGATTGTGGAACTCCAGAGCCAAAATGGGTGTAAGTATTTGCCTGATTTTTCATAAGTCTCCTTGATTTTTTATCTCTCTTTTTTATATCACATTGTCATTGATCTTGAACTTAGTGTTGCTTCAGTGTCATTGTGCACCAGTCAGACATATGGTGGATTTACAGAATTATTTCAAATGAATTAACTCAAAAGATTAAAATATATGTACCAAATGATTTGGAGCTTATAAGCTTAGACAATTTGTGCACTAATTGATCAAGAATTTTTGAAGATATGCAATGTTGTATTCAGAGTCCAGTGAAAAGTTGGTCATATCATAAAATTATTAGCTCATGACATTATTCATACATGTTTTGTGTGATGAATTTGTCAAACATCAGATCTTCAAGTCTTGGAGTATTTATTTGCATCAAGTGTTCTGGCATACACAGAAGTCTAGGAGTCCACATATCAAAGGTATGTTTCTAACAACCTTCTTAGTAACAGTCATATCATATTCATCTATCTTTATGAGGTTGAGATTCACAATGAACCATAATATAGCAGAAAATATTTTGAAACTAGAGTTAACATAATTATGTTAAAATTGCATATTCACACTGCAAAATGAAATTCTAACATGATTTGAAGCTATTATAGGTTCTATCATTGAAGCTAGATGAATGGACAGATGAACAAGTTGATGCATTAGCAAAATTAGGAGGAAATACACTATTAAACAAGAAGTATGAGGCTTGCCTCCCGAGTAACATGAGAAAACCAAAACCACATTCTTCCATTGAAGAGCGCTCTGAATTTATTCGGTAACTAAAAGAAGCTAAAGATTTCTTTTTCTTTATTTTGTTAGGAATCACATTACACCATTCTTATTCAGAAATGTGCTATTTGATTTTGTTTTTCAGGAGAAAATATGAGCTGCAACAGTTCATGTGTGATGACCATATGGCAGGCCCCATTGTCCCATCTCAAGGAAGAAGTATATCACTTGCTCAGTGCAGTTCTTCATACTATCATTCTTTTATGGACAAAAAACCATCTGAAAAACATCCAAGCAAAACTCGTATTGGGAATGCATTCCGAAATAGTTGGGGAAGAAAAGATTCTGAGCACAAAGCAAAGAAAAGCACCTCATTGGTAATCTTTCCTTTGATTAATGCTTGTTCTATCAGCCATCTCTTAAAAGAACATAAAAAAACTATTTTTGGAGCCAGTTGATGCAACAAAGTGTGCTATATACTAAATTTTCATGTTGCTCCACGCTCCCCTATTCTCTATTTCTAGTTAAAAGGTGGGAGGGGTGACTTTCATGCTCTATATTCTGGAAAACATTTATAAATCCAGCACGGTCTTTGCCTTTTGATTATTAATAATACAAGTTTCGTGAGTATGAAAGGAAGAACAAAGACAAATGGCATAACAAAATGCTTTGCTGAAAAGACGAATCTAGATATGTTTGTATTATTAGTGTATTTGAGAGAGAAAATGTTATGAAAACACACTTTATTTCCCCCAAAATTATGTTTGTTAGTCAATGAAGCTCAGACACTCCTTTTTAAGTGGTGTGTCCCGTGTCCGACACGTATCGAATACTGACATACATACGACACATATTGGTAAAGTGTCCAATTCAAAAGATATTTTTTTAGGTATCTGACAATTCTAACACGGTTTCAACACAATGTTAAAAGAAATTAATATAATAATTTTTATAAACTCATAAACTTATTATAGAGAACAAAAAACAAATATTATATATAATCAAGAATATTTAGATTATATATGTTTCTTTTCACTTTTTGGATTTTAGATAAATGAATTAGGTTTACTTTTTGTCATATTTGACTAACCTTGTTCATAGATGATTTTTTAATATATAAATCTTGATTGTCAATTTATATAACTAATAATGATGTAATACATAGATCCGTGTCCCCGTATCTTATATTTTGTAGATTATACATGTTTACATATTCATGTCCGTAAGCATGTCCTATTCAAGATTAAGTTTTTGGGAACTGCAACATTGGGTTTTAACACCTATTAACTTTGTGTGCTCTTAACTTCATAGGCATATCAAGAAGCAGATGAGAATCAAAGCATTATTAGAATGTGAAGCATACTTTTCTATGTCTTATTGTGAATAAATGATAGTTACTGAAATGTTGGAACTTCTCTTTCTCTAAATACTTAATCTTGTTGCTCCCTTTTACTGTTATAGGCAGGTATGGTTGAATTTGTTGGGTTGATTAAGGTTAATGTGGTTAGAGGCACTCACCTAGCCATTCGAGATGTAATGACTAGTGACCCTTATGTCATCCTTTCTTTGGGTCACCAAGTGAGCATCTTTATCTCTGAGATAGTTTAAAATATAGATGGAAAGGAGAAAAAATGTGACACACTTTTTATGTTTGTTGTTGCAGTCAGTAAAAACACGAGTCATAAAGAACAATTTGAATCCAGTTTGGAATGAAAGTCTAATGCTTTCAATTCCAGAGAACATTCCTCCTCTAAAAGTGGTAAGTTCATTTATTTTCTCAGTTTCTGCTAATCATAAATGGTTACCATAATCATACTTGTACTAGTGAAACAGTAACAATCTCATGAATGAAGAATATGTTTTGAGACTTCAGATACACTTATTTTAGTAACTGATCAGTTTAACTCCTGCAACACTAATGTTCATTCTTTCTCATTTCATCAAAAGAGGAATAAAGGGGGAGAAGTGAGATGAAAATGACATCCTTATAATTCTATTCTTGAAACTAATAATTAAGAACCTTATATTACTATGCAGTGAACTATTTTATTACATCTAGTTTAAATGATTTGTTGTATATCACCTACCAAGAATGAACCTATTCAAATTTTTTTAGGCTAATTAAAAGGAAAAATGTAGCTAAATATTTTCTGGTTTCTTTCATTCTTTCTCTAAACATTCTTAAATCAGGGAAACTAAATAACATGCATACCATGACACCACTTCCTGTTTTACCTTTCAAAATTTTGCATGTCTTTCTTTTCTTCCCAAAAATGTGCTACTAATGTCTAGGCATTCTACTTGTCTTGATGTCATGTCATGTTACCATCCATGCATTACATTTGCATCAAAAATTGTCGTTTTATTTCTATTTCTATTGAAGATCTCACATCGATTAGAAATAAGACTTTTCAATAATTTATAAAAGAAGACAAACCTCACCGGTTTTGTAAAGTTGAATTAAGCTTAAAGTCAACTTCTTAAGATAGTATCAAAGTCTATCTTAACAAAGTTTTTAGGCCTATCGGGACATCCTTAAATATATATAGTCCCGTGCACGAGTTGGAGAGTCTTAGTAGGGGGGGTCGACTAGAGATAAAGTTTTTTAAGAGTGTATAAACGAGTACAAACTTTAATTTATAAATCAGTTTTATAAGATTGAGTTAGGCTTAAAGTCTAACTCTATAATATTGTATGCTGGTGTGTTTTGTAAGATTGAGTTAGGATTAAAGTCTAATTCTTAAGAACTTCTGACAATATTGTATGCTGATGTGTTTTATGTGCAGCTTGTGTATGACAAGGATACATTTTCAACTGATGATTTTATGGGAGAGGCTGAAATAGACATTCAACCTCTAGTTATAGCCGCAAAGGCCTATGAGAAATCGAACATCAATGAGTCCATGCAGCTTGGTAAATTTGTAGCAAGCAAGGACAACACCCTTGTCAGAGATGGTATCATATCCCTTGATGAAGGCAAGATCAAACAGGAGATCTCAGTGAGACTACAGAATATTGAGAGAGGAGAACTTGAGCTTGAACTTGAGTGTGTTCCTCTCACTCAATAGCTGGATAAAAGTGTGTTACTCTTACTCAACAGCTGAACAAAAGTTAAGGATCAGAACTCATCTTGAACCTGGTTTTAGAGCACAAATCATAGGAATTTGTATGTGTGTGTATATTCTACTGTCTCCTTCTGTGTTGTACATTGTTCCATGACATGATGGGAATACTTCACTATCGAAGTTTCTATCTTTTTACAGAGTTCAATGTGTCTGATTCATCATCACCTACTGAGATAAGACTTTTGTTGTTGGTGTATTAGTATCTTAACAAGTTTCATTAATTTGCTAATCATGCTTTATCGTGATAATATTTATAACTCTTCAGGCTTTTGTTTTTGTTATCAAACAACAACTTCTGATGCATGTAACCAAACATTTTATGATCAATAATATTTCCAAAATTAGCAAGATAAAAATTTTAACTGATTTCATCTTATATTGACAACTGATTAAGGATATCAGTAACTAGGAAAACACAGCAGTATTATAACAAGTACAAAGAATCATGAATAATCTACAATAGTTTTCATTTTCTGAAGATAGTTTATCTTTGCACACTATTTTTCCATTATAGTATAATAAAAAAAATAATATTTCAAATTTTTTTCTCTTTCAAGAAAATGTTATCTAGAATATATGGAAATGTTTCTGGACTATACATTTTCGAAATTCCAGAATGTATGTAATTTATAACTAATTTCTTACAATCCTTCTGGAATATTTCACAAATAAATTTATATTATCATCATAAACCCTTTTGTTCAAAGAAAAATTCATCTTCCAAAAGTTGCAATATTGCCACATCCTTGGTTTTGATTGAAGGGAAAACTATTACCAGGTGGTGATATTGAATTGTATTTAAAATTAATTTTGATTAAATTGTATTTTGATTTTAAACTGTTGAGAAAGCTTATTCCGTAATGATATAAAATATTCTGAAATCACAAATTCAGAATAATTAAAAATTAATTTAAGAATATATTTGGAAATAATGTTTGAATTATATTTTTCTATGATATTTTTAGAATGTATAATTTAAAAGTATCTTAATACATTCTGAAAATATGTTTTAGGAAATATAAAGCTTTAAAAACTCATTTTTATAAATCATGTAAGGATAAAGATGTCATTAACAAAAGAATAATTACTTCATCTCCTTCAAAACGTTATTTTTTCAGCAACTTCTAAACTTTATAACTTCTTACCTGACCATAAAAAAGACGACCATAATGAAGAAAGCAATATCGCTTTAAGATAAAACTATCTTCTTCTCGTAAGTCTGATGACTATATTTTTCCATGTAAAAGTGTACTTGTTATGTGTGATAATTATCATCTAGTTTTTAATTCTTCATACTCAATTACAAATATATTAATATTAGTAGTGCACATATGATTATATCATATGTGCAGAGTGACATAGTCACTCATATTAGTAAAATAGTAAAGTCAATCATATTTAAATTAAACTCAATGAAATGAAAAGATATTAGTAAAATAATAAAGTCAATCATATTTAAATTAAAGTCAATGAAATGAAAAGGTTCTAGTGACATAGTCTTAGTAAAAATCCCAAAACATACGTTGAAAGGGAAGTTGCAATTATCTTTTTTATTTTTGAAGAAGTTTATTCCACTTCAACAAGTCTTAGAAGCTTTTTCTTA
>Ga0099825_1008383_pt1 | contig 12254 bp, 13 predicted proteins | sample SiratroredBW_FD_76838 | JGI IMG/M metagenome (GOLD analysis project Ga0099825, IMG submission 76838) | Root nodule microbial communities of legume samples collected from California, USA - Siratro red BW | ecosystem: Host-associated > Plants > Roots > Nodule | place: USA: California | collected...
ACGTAAACAAATTTCATATAATACAAAAATATTAAGCTAAATTAAAAATTTGTTACCTTTATTATCCATGATTTGGCTTTCTTATTTTATTGTTTGCAATTTTATTTTTAAGATTTTAGAACCAGATAACATCCCATCCGGGTTTCATTTTAACTTCAGAGTAGTTGATTTGGGGTTTAGGCGTTGTCGACGACGAACAGAAGAATTTTCCGATTTGATGTATGAGAACCGGATGGGTTCCATCCGGTTGTCATTTTTATTTGAAAATGAGAACCGGATGACAGCTCCATCCGGTTGTCATTTCAAAATCAAAATGACAACCGGATGAGTATGCCATCCGGTTGTTATTTCCAAATTAAATGAATTTTTTTTAAATGACAACCGGATGGGGGTGTCATCCGGTTGTCATTTTATTTCATTTTATTTTGAAATGACAACTGGATGACACCCCCATCTGATTGTCATTTTTTTTTGAAATGTGAACCGGATGGGGGTGCCATCCGGTTCTTATCTTTTTTCTTATATAAACCGGATAGGGTCAATTGTAGAATTAAAATTTTATATTAGGGTGGAGGAAGAATTTGTCCATACTTTAAGAATGTCTGACCCATGATTTGGATCTGCCCAAATATTAAAACCGGACATCATTGATTAAGGGAAAAGTTACAAGATGTATTGCGTGTGATGGAGAAATGGAATTAAAAAATCGAATGTGAATGCCAAATTGTATCTGTTTAGCAATTCACGGTTGTTCATAAATTGCCACAGTGAATTTTTACAATTACAAATCAGCTGCAGGGAGCTGAAAATTACATGGGATGGAATATGTCGTTAAAAGTACATGTTTATGGAACAAGGGTTTTGCCTCACAAAAAAGAATCGACCAATCAAATATGAATAACTACACAATAATATTGATTAATATGCCAACACCCATGCTTCAAAAGTAGGAGCCATTGTGCCTCAAAATTTGGGGGCAGAGACACAAGACAAAATAAACAGAAACTCTGTATGCTGAATGAAGCCATTTCTTGATTACTCAGATCTCTTTGGTTGACGCCATTGGAACAAACATCTGGACAAAGAAGTGAGGAATGAGCCTTTTGTAGGCAACCCTTTCTTTCCATACAGATGTTTTCCTCCCAAGTCCGTGAAAACTGGTGCCACGTCTTGCCTTTTTGGTAATCTCTCAATCTGAAGAATATGCAATAAACAAAATAGATATAATTTGGTTGACAAAAAGGAATGCATGGTTTCAATCTTCACTTCCTAATTGCTAACATAAAAATATTGACAATACACTCTTCTGAACACATTTTATTATCATTTGAAATTTATTGAAATTCACAAGTTTCACTTCTCATTTAATTGGTTTCATTTATGATTTAATAGTTTCTAATAAAATCTAACGAATGTGTTAGAGAGTATGTTAGGAATGGTTTTCTTGTTACTATTTGCGCATTATTGAGTATAGTAGCCTTTGGAATGGAAAGGTCAGAGTGATAATTACAACTTTGTGTGTCAACTTGTAAAGTCAAGCAAAAGTAGACATAAAACCTTGGCCAGTTTACCTTGTTGATTTTGCCATCTTTCAAATAGTATATAATGCCAGACCAATTGATAGATTGACTAAAATGAGAACGAATTGCAGATACAGGGTATAGAGAGTTATCTACCAGCATTGCAATGAATACCTGTTCAAGAGAAAAGATAAATATGTTAATCAAGTCTTACCTTCCCAACTATTATTTCACATTCCTTGGCATCATATTAATGTAATATTCATACTTATAGTTTTTTTCACAATAAGTTCATGCATCCCTTTACTTCATTGCAATGCCATGTTGAAATGAGTAAGATGTCTAGGATAACATCATTAATCCATCAACGTATAAAGCAAGCTTGGTGAAACATTTTTTTTATTTTTTGCTTTTGTTTGAGAACTTGAAGAAGTACTTACTTTACACCAGTTATAAGAAGCCAGAGAAAGTCGAGGTGCCTCTGGGGACAATATGTTGCAAAGTAGAACTTCTATCCTTGTCAAGTTCCACATTGAGAAAAGTGCAGTAAAAGTGCAAGCGACTAGGAGCCACACCATTGTTAACCCTGAGAAAAGACAGACCTTAAAGCTTAAGTTCATCTGCAAAGAGAGTTCCTTTCATTTTTCTTTTCCCCTTCACCGACATTGCCCACTCTTCATGAATCATGATATGAGAGCATATAATATGTTCTTGTGTTATTAGAACATAATAATCACAACACCAGATAGTAGACTACCCCTAGTTCATTTTATACCTGATTTCTTTCTCTTGATCTAGATCCCCACAGGATAGAGAGGATAAGAAAATGACGGCATAAATAACTTAAACGAAGCACCTATATACTATGCAAGTGCATGCTATTTCTGCAGTAAAAAATTAAGACCAATCACAAGAGTTCCCTATCACTTCAAATCTACGGAAAAGTATCCCTTTTTCTGCACGTGAAACAACACTAACAACAAAGGAAAAGTAGTGTTCTCACCAACAGAAGAGTAGCTTATTTCTTCAAGTGAGTTTCCCCTAGCGTGAAATCTTAGTGCTGCCGCAACATGAATCACTGCCATGCAGTATGGTGCTACAAATCCCCATGACAAATAACAGTGAACAGCAAACAATGCACGGTTCATTACTTGGTTGACTCTGGTTACGTATGACTCCAAAACAAATGTTTGTTTCCTCAAATAATTCCAGTACCTGAACAAGTTTGAATAATTAACGGAGAATATGAGCTGAAACTTTAATTTCTGGTGAGAAATAATCACAAACCTTCCAAAATTAAGATCACTTGCAAGTGGGTGAGGAAAGACAGCAACGGGTGGAGAACTAATGAGCTTGTTGTGAGCCCCTGAAGGGGACAAAATCATGACAATAAACATGTAATTTGAGTGACCAAGAAAAACATTGATTATCACAAAGTGTGAATTCCAAGGATATACCGGCTATGGCTGCTAGAGTCATATCATCAGAATATCCACCGTCTCTAAGTCCTGAGACTACACCACAGTTATCTTTCCTAAAGTCTTCAGAATGCATCTGGAGAAAAGCTAAACAGTAAGAATGTAAGCATTTCTATGCACTGATGAAAATAAAGGTAGAAGCTACTTGCCATCATGCACCCTCCCCACAAAAAGAATGTTTTTCCACCAGTTGCAAAGCCCATTGAACAAGGCTGTAGAACAAAATAAAAATGAGAATGAGTTGAGCAAGTAAAATAGAAATATTTATGTATTGTGTTCGTAACAGCATTAATAGAAGTCATGATCCCTTGCTAACATCATAACTTGTTTCAAGTTTACAATGGTAACAGCTAACTCCTAGCAAACCGATGAGATATTGTGCTTATATTAGGATAAATAATAAATAAATCCAAAGGGATGTGTACCATATGGTATTCATAGATGCAGTAACTCCCTAGACTTCCAGATGGCAAATCAAGAGGGTATCCAGTTTGAATAAATATCTGTTAAGCATTTGAAGTTGAAAGAGTGTAACCAAATAGTTGTAGGCAATTGTAACTGTAAATATTTCAATTAAATGTGTACGAAAAGAACCACTAGAAGAAAATTATTTTAAGTTGTACCTCAGGATTCTTTTGCATTTCCCTAACGAGTGCTCCAATTGATCCTGGATGTAGCCTAACATCATCATCTAAAAACAACACATACTTGCTGTCTTTGTGCATTGCCTCTACTCCAACCTGCCCAGGTGCCAATATTATGTAATAATAGCGAAGTTGGTAAAACGCATTAAGAAAGGGCAGACTAACAAATTTACAAGAATGAAGTTTCTCTGACATTCCATATCAGTAAGTAAATGTAGGTCATTAGATGTATTTGCCATGCAAGGGTTATATAGATAATATGGTCTTTCAACAACTAGACAACTAAACAGCTAAAGATGCATCAGCATGATCATATAACTAACAGTTTACATTTGAAAAATACTGGGACAAAGTATAAGAAAAACCCATACCAACTGATTGTGAATTTTTTGACTACAAGTTGTTGACAAACCAGCTACTATAACTCTAGCATCGACAGAACCCTGCATGCATTAAGCAGTGAGTAAGATACAGAAATAACAAGGCGCCAAAACAATAGAATCAAGTCTTAAAGTGAGTTAATCGTGTACCTCTAAATCTGCTATTAATTTTGATACGGCATGGTACGCAGGATCCTCTAGACTTTCAACCACCAAGAGAAATTCTAGAGGGCCACCGTAGAGAGATGTTAACTGTAAGATAAAATAATCATAAAAACAACACAAATCCTTTTAAAATGAGAAGGTTGAACCGGGAAAATGATCATCATGGAAAAATACTTCGTGGGTCAAGATGTTGCAGTGGTATGTGTCCTATACCTGAGTTTTCCAGTTATGGAGATTGTGTTCTCCAAATCCTTTTAGGGGCATAATTACTGTTACTCTAGGAAGATCAATCTGATTGGAATGTTCAAGTTCATTAATATCATGACAGAGAAATGCAAAGTTATTGCCATTTCGCATACTCTTCTTTATTCTATTTATTTCTCGGTTCCTGCGAGACAAAAATCAAGTCCTCTAAATTTCTGTTATACACAATGATAATTGAGTTTCCTAACTATGTTTTACATCTGAGTACCTGACAAATGAAGCACAAGCCCACCCAAAAGCAAGGAGTAAGCAAATTAAACATCCCTACACAATAAAACCTCAAATCAGATTTGTGTGACACAGTAGCATGGTCTATTTTTTTCTTAAGAAACAACAGGTGGGATACAATTTGAAGGAAAAATGTGTGAATAGTTATCTTGTGACTATACAATCAAAAGACAATATCTATAATGTTGCACCAGTTACAGCATATTCCTCATATGTAGGATTCTTTCCTACCATTATGTTGATTCTAGAAATTGTGAGAATTAATGGACTAAATGAGTTTCAATTTTTATTGCATGATCTTCCTAAAACAAACAAGATTGAAGCATGCAAATGGAATGTGATAAAACAGAATATGAAGCAAATGAGAACCTGCGCCTGAAAAAAAATGGCCAGAGGAGACGAGAAGTCTGAGCTGACACGGAAGAGGAAGAAATCGAGAGAGTCTAAGGAAACCATTATTGTGATTTTTTTTTTCTGTTTTCTGAAATTTTGTTCCTTAAGAACTCTCCGATTCCTACAACATAGAACACAGAGGCAGGGATGGGATATTTTATATAAAATGGAATGAGCCTAAGCCTATTTCTATCTTTCCATCATCGTTTGCACCACACAGTAAAATCAAACACAACACCACTATTTTCTTTTTCTCTCTCTTTCTTCTATTTTAAGACCCTATCTGGTAGAAAGGAGAGAAGTTACCATTGGATTGGTGATTATTAATAGCTTCAGGTGATAGATGTTTCTCAATCCTTTTTCAAATTCTTTTCCTTTTCACCAACTTCACTAATTCACATGTATTATTAGGTTCCTTCTTTTATTAATTGATTGCTTTGCATGCCTGCATGCATGCAAGTACATTACTGTTTTAAAATTGAGAACAGCTAAATGTTTCTATCCCTTGAAATAGACATTTCAAAATTATGTTTGATTAAAATGTTTTATTTATTGTAAATAAACTATATAGTTTACATTTATTAATGTTATAATATAAAATTATATTTATTCTGTACATAATCTTTCAAATATAAGTAAAAACATTTTTAATTCTTTTCTTTTCCTGGCTAAACTATATTAAAGTAACAATTTTAAGATTATATATCTTGAACTAAAATATTCTATTTATTGTAAATAAATTATATAATTTTAATTTAAGAATGATTACCTTTATACCATATTAAGTACTCTAAACTTAAATCAGATGCAAAAGAATTCAAATCAAAACTATCAATGCAAGAAACATGATAGGGATATAGGCAAAATTAACTTTTTTATAACTATTTAAACTTTATCATCTACCTATTAGAACAGTTGATATATTGTATTCTACACAATATATGTGACAATAGTATTAATTTTATATTCTCTCCAACTTATAGCATTCTTCATTCATTTACTTAAAAAAACTCAAAAATAGACAAATGTCACAAAATACACATATCAAAACATGGAAACTAAATTAATAAATATTACTTCATTACTCAAATGTTTCCCAAAATAAAATAATGAAAATTTTCTCAACAGTAACAGCACTACAACAATTTCCCCGCACACTACAACAATGTTTCCTATGTCTCAGAAGATACAACAAATGTAGTTCCCTAGACTAGTCATGGAGCTTGTTCATCATCTCCAGAAGAAACAGAAGAAACTCGTTCCCTAATCATGGGAAATTTATCAGGTAATTTATATAATGGCCCATCAGTTGTAGAAGTAGAACCTTGGAATGCAAGTCCTAGTGTGTATCCTAGAGCACGAGCTACTGGAACAGCCACTGCATTCCCAACTTGAATGTACCTATAACCAAAAATATCAAATTATTCAAACCTCCTCCAAAAAAGCACACATTTCAAACAAATAATGCATTACCTCTCTTTGACTGGTCCACACAACTTGTAAAAATCTGGAAATCCTTGGAGTCTTGCATTTTCACGAATTGTCATCACTCTATCTTGTTCTGGGTGTAAAATTGCCTAAAGACCACATCATACTATATTCAACAACAGAATATGTAAAACAACCATTCTAAATTGCAAATAGATGATAACATGCCTGATTGTGAGGTTCTGCTCTGGTCACAACAGTAGGAACAGTTTCATCCCACCATAATCGTGCAAAAGGTCTGAAAAAATCACAGGACATTAATTAATTATTCAAAACATAATCTAAAAACTTAAGAAGCTTCTTCTCGTTAATTTTATATTGGAATAGCATGGAATAAAAAAGCAAAATCAAACAGGCTTAAAATCCAAATTAATAAAAAACTTACTTTGATGAAGTTCCATTCACAAAAGACATGGCATAATCAGGAACCTGTGAAGCAACATAGATTAAAAAAAATCAATTATCAATTAGGTATTTGATCTTTTAAAGGATACATTTGATTTGACAAATAAAAGAATAAGTACAACAGTTTTTTTAATTATTAGAATGGAGTATTGAGAGTCATGTTACCAATGGTTTTCCGGAATCCAAATAAATACGTTCCATATCAGGATCCCATTCAACCTTGTTATCAGTTCCTACGCGAACACCTGGTAAATCTCTGAAACAACTACCCTGACAACAATAAAAATCACTATTAGATAACTGAATTTGTAAGAATAAGATTATATAAATAACATCAGATAAATTACAAATGACTATGAATAAAACCTTCTTTTTGGGAATCCTACACACACGCTGGCAATCATCCGCATTCAATTCCAGGGGACGATGATCATAAAGCAAAGTCTTTGTTGATTTTGTTCTCCTTTGGATCCCTAACATTTCTGCATAATTCTTAGAGGAATCATTCGTTGGAAAGTTTGTCACATAATCCACAAAATATATAGTATCAGACATATACACACTGTAGTTACAAAGAAAGCAGCTTGAGAAGCGATACGCAGATTCAAAAAGGCATTAGTCAAAAGTTCCAAAGAAATCTTGAGAAGCAAACTCTCTATACACACTTTAGATTAGATGCATAATAATGTATTACCACTTTTGGACGATCTAATGAATTGTTGGAACTCTGTTTCAGCAGGTTTGCAATATTTTATTTCATCACGACGTTCACTATTCTGAACCTGAACATTGATAAAATTTACTAAAATAAACTAACACAGTAAGGATATACAAGGGTTTGGAAAAAACTGCAACTATGACTTTAGAAGTATACCGGAGGAAGGTCAGAAATAGCATCTGCTAATAAAAGCTTTTTCTGTAGTTGAACTTTATGTCCTTCATCGTAAGCTACTGTGTTAGTCTGCAAGCAAGATAGTATAACAAATATAGCAATGAGCATGCAAGTTCAAATAGTAGCCTTCAATCAATAATCTATTCTTAAAGGAAAAGTAATTGATCAATTACATACCTCAAACTCCAAGGGAATAACACCCCTCACGATAACATCATGAGTTGGAAGTGGAAATTGAGGCAACTTCTGCATCACATAAAAAAATATGAATTTAACAAGTCATGCACCGACATGTAAAATTTAATAAAACATAACTAAGTATTAATCACCTGAGAAGGTGCAGCGCCCCATAAGAACACACGCAAACGGAACTGAGGAAGCCCATAAGCACCTGCAGCCATAATTCCCAGGCGAGCTTGATAATTCATTTGAAGGAGGCGACCCAGGGCATATCTCCCAAGAAAGCCTTCCGCAAATTTTACAATATCAACCACATTTTCCATTAATGTAAATTTGGGTTGAAGGTATTGAACAATATCCATAAAAACAACCAATTGTTTGTTCTTCTCATCATCCAAAGGATTCTCTTTGTTTCTGAACCGGTTAAAACCGCTAATGCCTTGACAAGGAGGTCCACCACATATCACGTCAACATCTCCCTATCCGACAACAGCAGCAAATATAATAATCACATTAAAATTTTAAATACGGTTCTTAGAAAAGTAATACACAACCTAAATTGGAACTTACTGGCAAAGGCAATATATTTGACTTGAAGCCTTGAATGACAAATTCCTTAATCTTGTTCTTACAATTACTGTTGAAAATATAATATTTGAATCAGATCATTGCATATAGAAACATAATGAATCTAGCGTAGAAACAAAAACATTAACAGGAATTATAAATTACTATCATTGACCACAAAAATAACACAACAAATTTAAAGAGACAGCATGCATCAAATACTATTGCAAAAAAAAAAAATAGCAAGAACAATTTTATAAAATACTTCAACATACCTTAGACCTTCAATTGGTTCCCAAGAATCCTCTTCTGGTCCATAACCCTTCCAGCGAACCTAAAAAACATTGTAAACAAGCTTAGCTGACAGCTAAAGAAGTAACAATTACAACCTAAGAAGAAAAACTAGTGGCAAAAGGACTACATTGAAGTATAATCCTTGCTCCTTTTTTTTGTTTGGATCACCATAACAGACAGCAAGAATTTCAAAAACTTCAAATATTTCATCATCCTCATCATCAGTTCCATCTTCATTAACCTGTTCGGTGTCATCTTCGTCCACGTCACTAAAAAGATTTACATATTTCTCATGTGACACCTTGTTTTCAACTAGATCAAAGTAACTACATAATTTCTGCCACTCCTTCAGTAATGAAAGAAAATTTTCTGCTGATTCATTTCTAACCTGATTAAACAGTCAAGATAATCAGTCCAAAATAATAATAAGGAAACCATTAAAACATACAATTTGAAAATAAAATGCTCATGTGGCAATTAACATAGTAAAACAAAGAAAACTAAAATTACCTCAGTTTCAGGATGATTTAATTTGAGAGATTCACAAGCATATTTGTTGAAGTCCACAGCCCATCTCTATTGGGGACAAAAGAAGACAGTATCAACCAAGACACAACCAAAACAAAACAAATTTGAAAAATTGTTTTAATAAAAACAAACAAAGAACTCACAGTAACAAGATTAACACCAGACAAATTAGCACCAAGGCACAAACCAGTTGACATTGCTCCACAACCAGAATATAAATCTAGTAACCTCATCTCCTGGTCTTTACTCTCATCAGGAAGGTAGGCATCCTTAGGTTGGGAGTTTACCTCACACTTTTCAACGCCATTAGTATCACAAGATATTGTAGAACAATTCTCACTACCAGTTTCACCATTATCTGAGAGGAAGGGTTTATACCAAAAGTGAGATGTCGATCAAAAAATTACTATGATTAAAGATGCAAATAGATAAAATGAAACCTGATGGTAAGTTAACAAAGGTGGAGTATGGCAGAAGATAATGTGTATCACAATAATAATCAAAAGGTGGCATGGTTTCCTTCTTTACATTTAAATCTATCTGCAATTGAATTAGATTGTTAAAAAATCAACAAATAGATATTGTTAATAATTACAATCAAAAATAAGAAAGTGATGCAAAATATATAATCCACCAGCACATTTACATTTAATGGTAATCTTGCAATGTTAAGCTTTTCAACTAGACAATCCAATGGGTTGTCATCTTGAATTTCAGAAAAGAAAACTCGCTTGGGTTCAATAAGATACGCAAGCTTTTTAATTACCTGAAAAAGTAGGAAGATATTAAAAAAAATGACCAAGGTAATAATTGCATACAAACATCACTAATCATAAAACAAACAACTCACAGTGTCGTTTGCCCTATAGTACCATTGTGCAGTAAAATACAGTGACCCATCAATGCCCTCAAATAGCTCAACAATTTTACAAATGTAATTGTCTTCTCCTTCATCTGCCTAAATATAAAAATAAAAAAAAATAAAAAAAGTATTAGCCACATTTTCAAAACTACCAAAAGAATGTATTTAAGGGTAAAAGAAAAGCTACTAATTTTACAACTCACTTTAACATGGGCATCATCATAAAGTTTGTAAATAGTACATCCATCAACCTCAGCCTCAACGTAGTGATGTCGGGCTTGATGAATCTCCTCATCTTCGTCTTGGTTTCTGAACATACAATCAAAGTAAAAAAAAATGTTTCACTAAATTTTGAACAAAACTGTTAAGTGCTCCAACTAAAGGGAAGCAATACAAATAAAGTTTTAAAAAAAAAATCAATAAATTTTGAACAAAACTGCAAAGTGCTACGACTAAAGGGAAACAATAGGCCATAAACAATAAGAAATATTTTCTTAAAAGTCCAAACATTGAACATACCTGTTTGATTTTGACCCTGTAGACGGCTTCTTTTCCTAAAGAGAGTGAACCCCAAAAGTAAAAGGAAAATATTAGTTTGAGACCATCGGAAAAAACACTGTTTTATATTAATAAAATATTATATATTAATAAAATAATAATATTTTGTAGTATTAATGAAATAAAATATAAAACAAATTTCATAAAACTACATAACAGTTATTAAAATAGTACTCAAAACTAAAAAATTTCTTGTCTTATAAAAGATCACTATAATGATCCTGAAATTAATTAGCATGCAATAATGAATATCTATCTATATTCCAACACATTGGTAACATAATTTACAATGTACACAAATTATATTTTTTTTATCTATCCTTAACATTGTTTTTAAATTACAATACAAAATTTATAAGCAGATCAATATTAAAAAAATAAATAAAGTAAAGTAGAATAAAAAGGGAACAAAAATAAACTTACTAACAGTAATTGAAGTTTTATCTAAATTTTTATTATTTTATTTTTCTATAAAAAATAAAAGCATATAAAAATAATATATATATATATATATATGATTTATAAGAGTATAATAAAAAAATATAACCGCAAAGACACTTATGTTTTCCTAATAATAATATAATAAATAAATAAATAATAACAACATAAATTAGCACAAACACAAAAATACACTAAAAATACATTGCACAATGTTAATTTATACAAAATTACATAAAATCAGAATAAGTTTGACATGTACTCTAAATAATTTTAAAAAAATGTTTATAAATTAACAGTTATTAAGATATCATTATAAATTATCAATAAAAACATATGCCTACACATATATATCCACTTTTTTCTTCCAATAACAAATTTTAAAAAAAAAAGTATTAAAATTATAAAATTGTGTTTGTAAAAAATGATTATAAAAATAAATAGTTATTAATTTTTATAATTTTATTGTAAATATTTTTTTATTATAAGCAGCTAATTGAATTTAAATAATAATTACAAAATTTAAAAAGTACAACAGTAAAAATTTGTATAAAACAATAGTTAGAATGAGAATCACCTTTATTAATCATGAATTAGTAGTTTTCTCTTTATTATGAGTAGTTAAAAGAGTTTAAAACACACTTACAAAATATAAAGAATAAAATTATTAATAATAATTTCTGGTGTGTAAAAAAATTAAAAAAAAAAATGATGTAAAATTATACAATTATATATAATATGGTTATACCTTTGATAATGGTAAACGAGTAGTGTTTTTCTTTTTTATGAATAGTTAACTGAGTTTAAAAAATAATTACAAAATCTAAAGGGTAAAATAGCATCAATTTGTGTAAAAAAAAGAAAAAACTTATGGATATTGAATTATGTGTGTGTGTGTATATATATATATATATATATATATATATATATATATATATATATATATATATATATATATATATATATATAT
>Ga0099825_1008384_pt1 | contig 12253 bp, 7 predicted proteins | sample SiratroredBW_FD_76838 | JGI IMG/M metagenome (GOLD analysis project Ga0099825, IMG submission 76838) | Root nodule microbial communities of legume samples collected from California, USA - Siratro red BW | ecosystem: Host-associated > Plants > Roots > Nodule | place: USA: California | collected...
AATATTTTTTTAAATAAACTATAAAAAAAAAAATATAAAAAATAAAAAAAAAATATTATATATATATATTTTATTTATATATATATATATATATATATATATATATATATATATATATATATATATATATATATATATAAATAATTAGAAATTCATAAGCTGCTGCCCCCATAACTGCAACACATTATGATCAAAACATATAATTCATAGAATTGAAAGAGATATTAAAAAAATAAGTGTTTGATGTACATTCTAAAAAAGTGGAGTGTATAAATAGAAGAGGATAACTGTAAAAAAATATAACAGAAATGGATAAACTTTATTTTACCAATCCTTACACTTTGTTTTATATTTTCTATGCTTTTGAAATTGCCATTCTTTTTTATAAATTACCTCTGTCTTCTATCTCTTGAACTTTCTAGGTGATGATGGAGACATGTGTCCAAACATTTATTCACTGTTCAAAGTGCATTGTTCACGACATGATCTCTACCCTATAATGCTCTGTATAAGATCAGGAACCTGTCCTCTTGGCATTTGGCCCGGGAAGGTACTTCTTATTGAAATGACAGAAGTAAATCATACAACATAGTCAAATTTAGTATATAGTACAACGTATAAGAATTACATCTATCATGTTTCATTATAAACAGTGAACATTTTTTTTTGTTCTGCAAAAAGAATGAACTCTTGATAAAAAAAATGGTAGTAGAGACTATATGGAAGGTAGATAGAAATGTTAAATGTGCTTTTTTTTTTTTTCATGAGTGCAAGTAAAAAAGTTAGGTTATACAAGGGGTTCACCAGTAATTATAAGTGAGCTACAATTAATTAACAGAAGAAACCCAATAGTCCACAAAGATATTTTGGTGTCAAATAGGTTCCAAGTTTTAGTGTACACGAGAAACAACTGAGAGATGCATAAAAAATATCTGCCTTTCCTTTTCTTTATAAGAAAATAAATCACTGTTGTAATAAATGCTTAAGTTAAGCACAAGCTGTGACCAAGTCAATGCACCAGACATTTACCAAAAAAATATCTGACTTAGTCCGAGTTCTGAATAAATATCCAAAGTAAATATCTTTTAATATCTATGCACTTGTTTGTGTTTGCTTGCATGTTTATGGTTGCAATGCATATAATTTTTTTCTTTTCATGATCCCAAAATATCACGCTGAAATGAAAAATGCCAGTTTGTCTTAGTTTTTTTCTCAAAAATTTAAAAGATAAAAAAAAATATCCAAAAGAAATCAGACAACTAAAGTCAGATCTCTAATTTAAATTCTGTGAATAAAACTAAAATAATTAAAAGAGAAGTGTTATTAAAAATAATCAGTTAGACTTCTCAAGAGAAATTAATCAATCTGATAGATGCATTATACAAAATTTTGAAAAACTGGAAGTAATAAGATATGGAGGGATACCAAAGAGAGACGCATCATGTAAACAATGTATGATATAACATACTAAATCTTAAACAAACAAAGTTGGAGAAAAGAAAAAGAACAACGAATACAATTATGCAGACTGAGATATTTTACTAATGTTTTCAATGAATACCAATTTACTAAATAAGAGTTACACAAATTTACTTTTACTTTTTACTGTTCTATATGATTTGCACATGCTGCAAACACCCCATATTCAGATGCAGATTGCAAAAGGGAGAAGCAGACAAATCAAAGATGTAAAGTGTTTGGTGGTTTTCACGAGGAATCCGGGTAATGTGATTTGTGGGGTATCCAGAAGAAAAATAGCTTGGTCCCTGCCCTTCTTCTAGCTTCCATTTTGTGGACAAAATCACTGCACTGACCCAAATTTACTCCAAGGCCAACCCTATATTTTACTAGTCAAACTCGCATTGATTGTAGAGACACCGGCCACCCCACACCCTTGCCCTAAGCATAACTGTATATAGTGACACTTGGTAGGTACTTTATAACATACGCTGTATTGAACTGTCTTCAAGAAAATTATCACCATGTTGTGTGGTTGAAGCATTGAGATAAGGTGTTAACCCTTGAAAACTGACTTTTGGATTCATCTCATTGGTTCAGAGCCTTCTATAATTGCGAAAACACGTACAAAGAATCATAACTTCACTTCAATATTATCAGCGTTATATCCAAAGAATGTATTAAAACATTATGACAGGAAAATACATATTTGGTGGGGTTGGTATGTTTGGGATAATGTAGGACACTGTATTCTATTATTATGATTTTAAAGTTCAATCATTTTTTTTGTCCATAATTTGACTCTAAACACCATCAACCCTCTCAACCCAACTTGCAACTTATGGCTGATTTTTTACACAGAGATGTGGCTACCAATTTTTGTGCCTCTCCTTGCATAGATTTTAGAACAAAAGAAAGAGCATACATGGCAAAGAATGAAGTAGGTTTAATTTAATATTTATCTCTATATCATGACACTGTACCACCTGCAATGAAGAGAAATGGAATATGGATTAAAGTTCAGGGTAGGTTTTTCCCATAAAGTAAGTAAAGGTATAAAACCTCGAAGTCCTCTTAGAACTTAAAATAGTAAATAACTAGTTATATTTAGAACAGTCCCTACTTCCAAAATCACATTTGGTTATTTCCGACTATTTATATTGATTTTGATTTTAGATATGTTCTACATGTGATCGATGTAAAATAAAAAAAATTATTATATTAATTATGACCAATGATATAATATGTAGTTGATGTAATATATCTATCAACAAGTATTTAATTAATTTGCAAGTATATATATATTATACTAATTTTGATCATAATCAATGTAGTGTATTATGTTTTTGAAAAAAATAGTAATAAGATTATGTGTAGGTGTATGTTAACATACAATTGCAAATAAATAACGAGCTATAGTATTAGTTCAAACTAATCAATAACAAATTTGGATTTAAATGTGAAAGTTTACTTAATTAAATCAAAATTGTACTTAAATATATAAAAAAATTCGTAAATCAAATTATATATTGTAGTCATAACTATTAATGGAAATTATATTAACTATATCAAAACACAAAACATATTCTCTAAGTAACACAATATTCTTAACACAACAATTACTAATAACTAAATAAATAAAAAGTAACTTTTCAATTGAAAATTTTCTTTAATTGAGTATATATGCTAAATGATTTATCATTGATAAGTACCTGAATATAGAATAGATTTAGTTATTTTTATAATAACATATATAAAAACAAAATATGACGAGTTTTTCATATTATTTAAAGTACTTTATTATATATTTAGAATAATTAACAATATTAATACGAGTTAAAGTTCACATCCATGTAGCCACTTTTAAAGTTTTCTGTTGTTAATTGTACATATATATAAAATTTAACTAAGTTAATTTATGAAAAATTAATAAGAATAATCATAGTGATTTCAATGGAACACTAAATACTTAAGATATGAAAATGAAATATAAATTTATCATTTAACACATTACATGCCTGGACAACACGAAAACAAGAAGTTACTAATAATTTACAATACACTAAATAAAATAAAATAAAAACATGTTTATAATTAAAATATACATATATATATATATAATATCTTTCCATACAATGAATATAACCATGCAACAATATTGTTCTGAGACAAATAATCATTAAATAAGAAAATTAATTAGTGATATTGAATTAATTATGTAACATTTAAAGTAAATTAAGTACACTTACGAATTAAAAAAAACATGTAAATCTTTTTTTGAAGTTCATAAAGTCTGATTTGTTGTTTATTTTATTATAAAACTTTTATGTAGACTGTGCTCAAGAAAACAATAAATATAAATGTTTTTTATATTGGCAATTAATTAATTCATATATTTATATTATTAATATAAATATAAATGAGAATAGTTGATTTTAGTAACATAAAGTTTGTTTGTATTGTTATAACAAAATAGACTAACATGAAAATGTTAATCTCAAGTGGCCATCGTTAAAAAAAGAACTAAACAATACTTTAAAAAAAAAGGAAGTATTATTCTTAAATTGTATGGAAAAAATATTAAACTGCAAATTATTTAAGATGGGAATAGAATTATATTTCATCAATTTCTTAAATTCGTATTATTTTAAATTTTTAAAAATACGTGCATCGCATGTTGCCAACCCACCAGTTACATAGAATTTTGAACAACTTATTTTTTTTTTTTTTTTTGCAATACTCGATGCATGGTTGGTTAATAGGTGTTGGTATCGAAAGGATAATTTATAATTTTTCACTAAATTATATTTTAGTTTTAAAAAGTTTTAAATATAATTTTAGTCTTTAAACTTTCTGTTTAAAAAATAAAAATATTTTTGATAATCTCTACTAATTCAGCGGTTAATGTTTTTTTTTTCAAATTTGAGAAACTACTTTTTTAATTTAAAAGACTAAATTCGTATTAAGTTAAAATATCATAAACTAAAAACACGAATAAATTTAATTTTGTATTTGTCAAAAAGGTAATAAGATTGTATATTTTCTTTTCTATTAAAAAAAATGTAGTGTGTTCTGATTTCACGTGTTTTTCTATTTTAGTGTTGGGTTTCTTAATTGACATTATTAATTTATGAAATTAAGGATTTTGAACTTAAATTTGATTTTGTTCTGGTGATGTGACTAATTAAAAAATTAATCTAATATAATGTATATATTCATTAGTCCACATTCCGTTATTCTAAACTGGGCTATCATAAAGTTCGAAAAGGAGTTTGAACAAATAGAAAAGAGTTTTGATTATAATAAAGACTTTTCTTATATACACTTTTGAATTTGTTAATTTACAATGGATTATCATTTAATTGACATTGGGAATGTTACATCCTTCTTAGTTTTCTATAATATTTTATGTAGATGATAATCCTTCTTAAGTGGGCTCCAAACTCAATTAATATCATTAATTTAAATATTTTATTTTTAACTGCTAATTGACAAGGCGTATAATAAATGAATAAAGGTTTTCTTTATTAATTTTTTTAACTTATTTTTTCTCATTTGTAAGATGTGTTTCCTTTTTAACTATGACGTTTTATACTTTAGATATTGAATAATTAGCATCTGGTTTTCATGTTTAAAATTTGTTATATCCTCCTATTGATCCTTTATGGTAACATGTTTTTTATTTTTTTTAATTGTTTAAACTTTTCTTTCATTTTAACTTTTTTTATAGCTTTTATCTTCATATTACAAAATTACGTTGTTGCTTAAGAAAAAAAAAAAAAAAACTGTCTTATGCTCGATTCTTTTGTTCTGGCATGAAAAAAAGTTTAAGGATTTTTTATCCTTTTTAAAAAAATATTATCCACAAAAAGTAATATATTATGAAAAATATATTAAATCATTTACATCCCATACCTTCCCGAATTATCATTCCCTACTTATACTGAAATTAAAAGATTTTCACTTTTTTAAATTTTGCTTTTGATTTCATTCGTTTGTTGGAGACAACTATGATCTTCAATAATTTCACCATTCTAGATCTTTATTTTTGTTAATGGATTTTAAATGGGGTTTGAGAAAACAACCCATTTTCTTTATTGCATTTTCAGCAGCAGAAAACATGGAAGCGAATTTGCGAAGAGTGTTGAAACTGTTGAACACACATTTTAAGGTCTGAAAATGTTGAACATGGGACACTGTTAGAAGAAAAAGACATAACCAAGGACAATGAGAATGTTGTAAAACTTTTTTTAAATGAAATAAAAAAAAAAAAAAAGGACTTATGTTTTCCATGTTTTAAAAAAACTAAAAATGCATACAACAAATATTTATTGAAAGTTTTTCAAATGAATTTAAAAAAAAAAAGTTATAAGAGAGTTAATTCAGTTTGATGGAATTGTTGTAAAATTTTTGAAATATGTGTTTTAGAAAAAATTGTACTGTTTTAAATATTTTCACTTTTTTAAAAAACAAATCAATATCATTTTATCTGGTCACAATATTACATTCATACAAATAACAGATAATACCTCATTATTTAATAAAAACGACACATAATGACACAAACCACTACAATATTGATTTAAAAAAATTGATAATATTTGAGAAAAAAAATGAATACAGTAATAGTAGGAAAAATGAAGTTTTAAAATGATTTTTTATAAATACAAAATACCCTTAAATAGTAGTAAAAAGCATTGAAGTAAAAGGCATTAAATCAGAATGGACTGATATTAATTTCAACCAATCAATAATCATTCCAAAATTCAGATGACAGATTTTGTTCCTATCTCCTTAGCTTCTTTCGTTTTAATTTTTGTTAAATTTAATTTAAATATTACTAATTTTAGATTGTTGAATGTGACTGAAACATGAATGCCTATAACTTTTAATTATAAAATTCCAATAATGAAATGTGTGGACAATATAAAAAAATAATTCTGATATAAACTTGTTCAAGTGCATTTTTCTGTGGTCTTCAGCAAATGCAAACACGTCTTTGTTATTGGCAGAGTAATTGGGCCCATTCTTAATTTTGAAGCCCACCACCATTCATAAGAAGATAGAGAGAGGAATGAAAACTATGTGGCCCTCACTATCCAAATCTAACAGCTGGGCATTATTGGGCCATGTTGATAAAAAAAAAAAGTAAAAAAAAAGTGGCCACTAGAAAATGGCCTAAATCAATTCTGATTTTTCTTTTGAGTTATATCCTCTTTGATAATGATGTTAGTTTTGGCACTGAATCCTCTTAGTTATACTGATTCAATTTCATCAACTTAAGACTGTGGGTTTCACATCTTATATGTAGTTTCCAACCTTTATTGAAAAGCTAACTTTGTAGTTATAGTTATACACGTGGTTTTTTGTTCGTTGAGTTTCCAAACACTCACTTATATTTTAAACATATACATAAATCTAATATTTTAAAATTTTGAATTTAAGTTGGCATCATTTTTTATATGGTCTGGCACATATACATATTTTGTTGTTATGAAATATTCTTAAAAATTTTCTAACAACTAATATTATATTAACAATACAAATGATGATTATTTTGTTGGGTCTTTCTCCTTCAATTTTTCCAGCATCATTAACTTTAGTATATATAATCTAAGACTTAGATTTTTCTAATACAATTATTAGATTTTGTGCCTTGACAATATAGTAGATAATCCACAAATAAACTTAGATTAAATTCTAGTATGAAAATACAATACGGGTTTAAATCTAATCTAATATGCAACTAAATTAAATAATTGAAGAGAAAACTTTATTAGTAATCATGTTTAACTTGAGTATATTTTTCTCTCCCAGTAAATATATGTAATTTGGCAACCAAAAAACTATTGAGGTGCAATCTCACTTTTCACCAAAACAAAATTTGTTTAAATTAAATTGATTCAAAATGAATTCAAATTTATACAAATTAAATTGATAAAATGAAATATTTCTTTTTTGTGGTCCATCAAATAAACTCTACAGATCTTCAAATAATACTAAAAATGGACGTCGAATTGGCAGCTGGGCTTCTATTGGGCCATAACACCGACCAAGCCCATCCAGAAACCTTCTCAATTTTTCTTGCCTTATGATGGCAATAGAAAGGGAAAGCAATATATTCATCTAGATAAAGTCAATTTAATTTAGTTACCAATTATTTTTTTTAAATGTTTATTGTTTCGACATCTAAGAAAATATTAATTACTCTTTGGTTAATTATATTGTCCTTTTTTTTATTTAGGCTTTTTTTGGTAGGAGGAGTGGATTTGAGGAAATGAATTTAAAGGAATTTGAGTGGATTGTGTGTGTATGATAAGGTTGTTTGGATTAATGAATAGATGGTAAGATTTGAAGGGATTTAAAAAGAATATTTGTGAAAGTTTAGGAATAATTTGATTGATGTTATAAATTTTTTAATATTTTTAATTGATACATTTGTGAATTGCTAATTGACCCTTTGGAAAAGAATATTTTATAATTTCTAACTCACTTACAAGGATTATTTCATAATTTTTTATTTTATCCCTTCAAATCTCTTCACATGAGCATGAGGATTATATTATGTAAATCCTCTTAAATTCAACTCTCAAATTAATCCAACCAAGGGACTTCATCCATGATAATTCATAATCTTGAACAATGCATTCACACAAATTGGTTCAAATAAACATGGTGTTAATCTTTATTGTGATGTAAAAATAGAATGATAAAATGAAAATCTCATAAAAAAATTCAAACGTCATTATACCACTGTGGTTGCATTTTTTTAAAATTAATATGAATCGTTAATAAATATTCTAATTAAAAATACATAAAAAAATTATTTAAAATATATTTTAATTTTTTTTCTTTATTTATTTTATGTATGATATATTAAAAAATAAAAGTTGAATGTAGCTCTCGGTTAACATTTTTATATCTTCTAAATAGAGAAAATAATTATATTTAGAGATTATGTAAAAAAATGTGTAAATTAAATAAAGAAAATCTTATTTTATATTATTAGTGGAGAAGAAATACTTTCGTGTCTCTATATGTTAATAATGATGATTACATAGAAAATAGTGGGTACATAATGATTTGTAATGTGTTGTGCTCTTGAAGTGTATGAAGTTATTTTTAACATTTTGATAGTCTATTTTCATTTTTTTAATTTTAAAATATAATTAAAGATGAAATAAGACAACATGTAAATACTAAAATAGGAAAATTCCCTTTATTTATTATAGAATATAGATAAATAATTTTGTTTTATATTTATAAGAATCTTACCATACAAGTAAAAAATTAGATAAAGAAAATAACATAGTTAACACAATAATTTCATCCATTAACTATTGAGTATGTGTTTACTATTTCTACATAAAATTAAGATTTATTGTATGACATGACACTCATGGTCAAACTTCAAACTCCAAAATAAATTAGTTCTTAATTGTGGATTAAGATAAATCTTAGGATAACTTGACAAACGCTATGAAAGGCAACCATTTTAATGGTGACGGTTGCTAGGGACCACTACATTGAGGTGGGAAGTTTGAATAAATGTATATAACACAATCATATGAACCAAATTGGACACAGTTACATGAATTTGGCTGCATCCAAGTTTGAAATCAACAACAACACTTAAAAGCACTTTATTTTGTTCTCAAATTCAAACTATGTGCCATCGGTTTAATTGTGACTTGTAACCGATCGGGAAACCAGAAAATTTTCAAATGTAATAATAATTCAAAATTATATTTTTTTTTGCATCAATTAATCCATGCTTTGAATTGGATATATATATATATTATGTGTGTGTTAGCTACCTTTTAATTGAATATTCATGTGGGGAATGTTGAATTTTCTGGATCAGCCGGCTATGAATTTGTTGGAAGTATTGTGTGATGGCAACAAATAACATATAATATTTATTTATTTTTATGAAGTAATAGTGTAGAAGCTTGAATTATGATTTTTATTGTACACCATATAGAAGTGTATTTAATATGTGGACCTATATAGGTTGCTGATAATGAATTGTGAATTATTTGTAAAGTATTAATGTTTGATTTCTATTGAAAATGCTATATATAACAAAGAGGGCAGCCATGAATTAATGTATGGAGTGATAGTAAGTTTCTAAAATTTAATTTCTTTACTTAAGTTTGGAAACAGTATTGTTTAATTAAAAGCTTGTGAAAAGTTTTTAAATTAAATTTAAACTTTATTTTATTTAATTTTGAAAAACAAAAATTTTTGTAAATGTAGTTATAGATTTTTAGAAATGATTGTATATTTATAAATATTTTTTAATATTTTAGGTTTCAGGAATCACTACTTTATTAATTATACTAAGATTTTAATAATTCAAAATATCAATTACACATTTCAACATTTGTTATAACTTACTTTCAATTAAATTATAATACTTTAATCTATCAATAATATAACATAGTATTATACCACCATAACCTAATTTTAAATATTTCTATTTTAATTTAATCTAGCAATTCATATCACCTATTTTATTGGATATAAAATTAAATACCTTTATTTGAATTTAACCCAACAACTCATATCACCTATTTGATTGAATATAAAATTAAATATAAATAACTTAATTAGTTCTCCTTGTTTAGAAATAATATACCTATTAGTAAAATTATTTATAGAAAACCAAATTATAATACTAAAAATTTCAAAGATTTAACTTTACATCGTTGACATCTCCTTGTCGAAATTCTAAAAAAAGAAAAATAAGTAGTTGAATAAACAGGAACTGAATCCTTATTTTAATCCATAATTTGTTCAAATGATCTTGATCTGATCTATTAGTTGTTACCTCTTTAAAGATATATTCTTTTTATAAAAATAGATAACTCCACAACTTAAACTTATAAAGAGGATATAGAGAAAAAGTTTTATAGAGAGATGAAATTTCTCATCAAATAAAGACCTATTTTATAATTTTTATCTATTTAAAATCATACCTATAAAGGAAATTTGTCTTACAATACTTTATTTTATCATTTAAATATATTAACATAGTCAAGATGTAAAAATATGTATAGATAAAGACAAGTCATTATAATATAAACATCTTAACTATGTTGTCTTATTGTTGACACTCAAGTTTTGATCATAACAAATAAGATAATTTTATGTTGTGTAATATAAGCTACCTATTGCAAAACATATATTAGACGAAAATAGAAGATGATATTATATAATGAATGAAGCAAAAGTTATTTACAAGATACAACTCAAATATCAAGAAAAATGCAAGATTTAAAAAGTTCAAGTAAATACATCTTAAAAAAACATTCAATTAATGGATACATTGCTACAATAAAAAAACTTATCAACAAACAAGACAAAGGTACAAAAGACATGAAGTGTTTTTGTTGAAGCAATTGTTCATTGAATAAATGTTTTAATTATAGAAGTGTTAGGCACTAGTGAAGTATAAATATATATGGAAAAGGTAGCCATCTGTTATGTTAAATGCTAAAAGTAAGATAGTCGGGTCTATTAAAAGCTCAAAGCAATAGATGATATTTCACAAGTTAAGAAGAATAAATGTAAATCACCCTTACCTTGTTCTTGTTGCAGGTGACATCAATTGTTTTGTGGCAAAGGTTAGGTGGACAAAGTCAAATGGAATCATGGTGTTTGGGATGTTACACTCTTAAGTAAAAGAAGTTGCACATTTACTATTAACTATAATTTTTGGCTTAGTGATAATCACATGATCCAACAATTATATTAGAACCAATGTCATGAGTTTGATTCCCAATGGGATTACTCAGGGACGATTGTTGCAGGTTGCACAATTATCCTTGGTGTAGGCTAAGTACTAAGTGCATAGAGTAAGGGTGGCTCAAGGCCCAAGCAGATAAAACAACTGCTTTAGGCCTCAAGGTCTCAAAAAAATTTAATACTCATATATTATTATAAAATAAAAATTTATTTAATTTTAAAATTATACTAAAAAAATTTAATTAAAATTTTAAAATACTTTAAATGACTTTAAGTTTAGATGAGTGCTATAAATATTATTTAATGACTTTAAATTTATATTGGTACTGTAAATATTATTTAATGATAATATTTTTGAAACTTTTTTATAATAAATTAATAATATTTTTTTAAAAATAAATTGAACAGGAATCCTATCTATCAAAACTTTTTAATTTTTTCTATCTCTTTCCTATATTCCAACATATTGACATCATTTCCTTTATATGTCCTTTCTTCTTCCATTTCTCTCATTCCTTCTTCACTTGTCTCCTTCATTCCTTCCTTCCTCCCTTGTTCTTCCATAATATTATTTCAATTTTTTTGTTTTCAATTTCAAATTTGTTTCATCATTCTATACTATGCATTTATATGCCGTGTCTTTATTTGGAGACTCTATTGATGAATTGATTTCAATTTTTTTTCATTATTTTTTAATTAATCTTAAAATAATTTGTTCTGATATAAGGAAGAGAATTTAGAATTTATAAATTATATTTAAAGACTTACCAAAGGATACTACAATCAAATTCATTGTCTTGAGAATCAGGTTTTATCTTTTTAACTTAGTTTCATTTTATATACTTATAAGTTATATTCAGTGTGATATATATGATAGTTTTTTAATTTTATATAAAAATATACAAACATGTCAACTAGAAGATTTAAATCAGGTTATTCAAAACTTCAAAAAAAAAAAAAAAAAAGAAGAAAAAAAAAAAAAAAAAAAAAAAAAAAAAAAAAAAAAAAAAAAAAAAAAAAAAAAATAATAATATAAAAATAAAAA
>Ga0099825_1008385_pt1 | contig 12251 bp, 8 predicted proteins | sample SiratroredBW_FD_76838 | JGI IMG/M metagenome (GOLD analysis project Ga0099825, IMG submission 76838) | Root nodule microbial communities of legume samples collected from California, USA - Siratro red BW | ecosystem: Host-associated > Plants > Roots > Nodule | place: USA: California | collected...
AAAAAAAAAAAAAAAAAAAAAAAAAAAAAAAAAAAAAAAAAAAAAAAAAAAAAAAAAAAAAAAAAAAAAAAAAAAAAAAAAAAAAAAAAAAAAAGAAGCAGATGATTAATAAAGAAATGACCTTTTTCCATTATCATGGATGCATTAGATGAAAGGGAAAATATACGAGAATCTCTCATTTCGAAAATGATTTCCTAAAATACGTTCTTCTGCTAAAATGATAACTTTTTGGGGAATTTTTTGGTATTCCTTATATATATATATATATATATATATATATATAATACAAATATATAAATTTAAAACTGAAAAACCTTACACACGTGCCTGCCCCTCCGAAACCTAACATTCAAAGTTTCCAATATTCCCTACACAATACCTCCAGAAATATCGCTTTGCAGTGTTAAAGACCCACAAAGCAAATGAAGTCTGCCTACCTCATCCTCTTTTCAAGGTGTAATAAAATTGACACAATAAAGGTCTAATTTTAATTATTCTGCATTTGCTTTTGGCTAATAAAGTGGACCTATTTAGTTTATATTGTATATTCTATATAGCATCCTTTATAATATAGTTCTTTTAACAATATGTTAAAATAATATAAATTTTAAGATTACATATATTTTTATCTCTAATAAATTATCGGGATTTTTTTTGTCCCTAATAACCTTTTATTCACAGCTCAAAGTACTATTTAATGAAAACATTAAATAAAAATTAGTAGGAATTAACAACAAAATTCAATATTTTATCAGGGACTAAAACATATTTAGAATGAAATTTTAAGTATGTAAAAACATATAAAATTATATTATAACAAAGTCAAACTGAGATGATTTAAACTAACCAACCAACCTTTGTGTATAGTCGTCTTCCAAAGTCCCGCGTGGTAAAACAATGAATAACCAGTATGCTGCATAGTCTTTCCAAGTCCAACATTAAATAGTAAGTGAAACATGTATAAAAGGGAAAATTAAGTAAACGCTTGACTTACAAGCCCCTCGTATGATAGAGAGTGAAACATCGGATTATAAAACACCTAAAACCTATGAGGATTTCATACCAAATTAATAAGCACCTTATGAACTTGATATCAAACTTTCATTTAACACAAAATATACTAAGACTCCTCCTTCCTGGTTCACTAGTTTTTCAGTCAAACAGGTGACTGCTGCCCTATTTTATCATTCAAATTAAGCTCCAAATTGAATTTTCTAATTGCTTTTTCAAAATACCAATTCAATCCCTTTAAGGTTTGGCTGGTTGGAAAGTTTGGTTTTGGTGCCTTGACTGACGGCTAAGGAGTTGATCCCAATTTTCCAGGTATAATCAGTTCATCCAGTTCACTTAGGGAAAATCCGGGCCCAACTACTAATATAAACAAAAGGTAAAAGTGGTTTATTAAGATCTACTTTGAATGAACTTATATCAATAAGAATCTATGAACATAACAGAAACTCAAATTCTAGCCTTAAAACTGTCTTAACAATAGGATTTATAATTAAGAAGTCCTCATCAGAAACTAATCAATAGTAGGCCCTAATTAGTTGATTCTGTTAACAGGCCTTCCAATGGGGATAGGTAGGAGATCGTACCTGTGCACTCACAACAATTCATGTCTGCAGCTTAATCAACCGAGCTGACTTGAGGAGACAACACTCATCCATACTATTTTCTATGCTGGAACTGGGGAGACAGTGTACTGAGAAAGCCAATGTCATTTGTCATATATAAGTAATAAGTGATACATGCACAATTTACTGATGTATTTGTTGTTAATGTACCGAGAATGAGAGGAATATTCTGTACAGTTAACTCTACACAAGTGACCTAAAACAAACATAAAAGAAGCAAAACTGGGAGGAAAGCAGAAAGAGATAAATAAATACCAACAAAAACACTACTGATCCTCATTGTATTGGCACCAAACACTGACCAACTTGAAATCATTGTTACTGCTCCTGCTTCAACATCAAACAAAGAAGCAAACATCATCAGGAATATAGAGCAACATTGGCATCGTCTTTCCAATCCAGGCGTCTTTAGATCAATTCTGGCAAAACACTGGTGGAAGGGGAGAAACAAACCCCAAGACCAGAACTATCAACAGGATTCATTTAACTCCTGCACATTGTAGTCTCATAAAACACTGCCGACAACTTCAAGAAGAACTCTGGTTACACTTCTCTGTACATCTGAAATTACCTATATAAACCTGCGATTGAATAACCACCCTGCCAATTTTAAAACCAGGAAGCACAGTGAATCTCACCTTGGCCCTCCCCTTGTTTGGCCAGGTCAACCCCTTTGTCACATCTTCCATGTATATCATAGAAAACTCCACACCTCTTTCCACTTGAAAAATCTCAACTGCGGGTTCAAACGTGTAGGACAACTTATGCAGTGTCCAAATGGCACTAGCCATTCCAACAAACGCCTCATAGAACATACTCAAGGACCGCCACGAGTTCAACACAGCCTCCCTCTCCTCCAAATTGACAAAAATGGACGACTCCATCGATGGATGAATGAGCCTCTCATACTTGTGCTCGCAAAACCGCGAAAACTCACAACCAGGGTGAATACCCAACAAATCCATGGGATTGCTAGACACGTGCTCAAGCAGTTGCTTCAAACAACCATCTCTTTTGTCCACATCCGAACAAACGTGTTCATCGGACACTGTTTCTTCCATTCCAAAATTTAAGGAGTCAAAACCATGAAACATCCCTAAACAAACGTAGGACAGAAGCGCGTACTGATTGTGACCTTTCTTGGAATAATCCACATTGGGATGAACCGCGTTGGCCGCTAAGCCCAAATCCCACCCTGCTTTCCTCATCAAACCGATTAAAATCTTGGTAAACCTATGTGTCGCTCTAGAAACATCGTGCAACAATGAATCGAACACCTTAACAGTTAACAAAACATCAGAAGAGGGGTTCAAAGCGCTAGTACAAAGCTTCTTAGACAAATTCACGTTACCCCTGTTAATCTCGTCGAGTTTGGCTCTAAGGGCTACCACCTCGTCATGCTTCTGCTCCAGCTCCCATTGCAAGCGGTTCGAAACGGTGCCGAGGGTTCTCAGTTTGCTCTGATTCTCCTCCACTTCGGCTTCCAAACACGAACCGAACGGAAAACCACGATGTTCGGGAGCCAGGTAAAATTTCTTCAGTTCCGAGAGCCTCTGCAGATGCGAAACCAACACCTTGTCCGCACTCGTCACGTGCTCTTCCACGAAGGGCACGTGCGCGCTCTGGAGCTGGAAGTAGGAAGCTTCGAATGCGGAGACGGCAGCGAAGACCGAAGAGATCAGCGCGTGTGTTATTTCTTTGATCTGAGCTTCGGTTAACGCCGGCGCCTTTTCGGGCTTGGGAGATTCGGTGGCCGGAGGAGTGATCTGCGGCGGCGGATGTGGAGATTCTGGCGGGGATTGCGGAGGCGGAGTGTGCGGAGGCGGAGATTGCGGCGGCGGATCGAAATTGTGAGAGGGATCGGGGTCGGGTTTGATGACGACGACTTTTTGGTCAGTGATGATCTCTTCGGTGGAGTCGAGGAGAGAGAAACCGTCGACGTCGTCAAGGGGAGAAGCATTTTCGTCGGAGAAGAATTCGAAGGTTTTGGTCTTGAAAGCGAGGGCGAATTTCTGGAACATTTCTGAGATTTGGGGGGGTTTGGCGGAGGAACCATCGATTTCAGGCATGGTGGTTGGGGAAGTAGAAAGGGAGAGGGATTTTGAGAGAAAGCTTTAATTGAATTCAGCTATGGTGTTTGTTGGTGCGGTATCTCAGTGCCAGCTAGTGAATGATGGTGGTGGGAATGTGCTTTGGATGTCTTGGAAGGAAGGGCACATGGGTTAGTTCGCTGCTTTCCTTTTCTTTCACACACTTGTTTTTTTTATTTTCTTAACGTGGTCTTTTGAGGTTGTTGTGTTGTGTGTGTACTGTTCTCTCTAGGTTATGACTTTTGAAAGGGGAATTGTATTATTCTTCTCATTCTCGTTAACGGTAAAGTCAAAGAAAAGAATGGCGTGGCGGAGGTGCCAATTCCTTTCATTCTGACCGTTAATCTATACTTTTTGCGGAAAGAAAATTTTTTAACCACTACAAATATATTTTAATTTCATTTAAGTTTAAAAAGTTATTAGTTTGAGGTGTTGTAAAAGAATTTAAGAGAGGTGAATTGATTTTGAAAATTTATTTAAAATTTAATTTCTCCTCAAACTAAATCTAGAATGCAAATAATTATCAAATCAATAATGATAAAGATAACATACACAAAATTAAATACAGCAAGAATAATATGTAAAAATTAAAGAATTAAAAAAAATAAAACAAGGGTTCAAATCATAATAAATTCTACATTTAGTTTTAACTATTCAATTTTAAAACAATAGAAATCCTTTTATAATATGTTTATGACAATTATTCAACACATCCAAAACATATACAAGATAAGAAACATAAGCATATTAACTTCACACTATCTCAAATTCATCTAGTGAAACTGTAACAAAAATATATTACCAGATGCACGACAAAAGAGAAATTTCAGTACCAATACTTAACCTTAAGAACCTTTTGACAAACCAAAAGAGAGTTTGAAAGATTTCTTTAAAATTATTGGATATACTGTTGGAGCAAATGAAAATAACTCAAATTTATCTCTCTAAATGTACCTAATCGCACTTTGTAAAGTATAATATATGTTATCTCATATTGAATCAAAGGTTCAATTTATATAAGTTTCAAAAAGTTATTTAAAAATTGATTCAGATACATTTAATCGATTGTTTTAAATTGTTAATCAATTATTCTTAGAAGAAAATGAGTTTGAGAGAAATATACTCTCTATTTTAATTGATTATGTTTTCAGTTAACCAATTATTTTATGTTTCAGTATTTCTGAAAAGCTTAAAAACATATTAATTTATTATTAAATATGTTAATTAGTTATTCTAAAAGACTAGTTAAAAATTCGTTTGTTTGTTCTTTGTTTTAATTTATTATCAAAATTGATAGTCAGTTATCTTGTTTTGGAAGCATTTCAAAAATAGATTAATCGATTACATAAAACTTTAATAGATTAAAACAAACTTAAAACCTTTTCCAACATATTTTAAGCTTTTGAAAGCAAGTTTTATGGTTAAGGTTAAATTTTAGGTTATGTACTAAATTACAATTCTTGTGATTACTTTATGTGCAAGACTCAGAAACACATGCAATGAAAGTTATAATAAGAAATAATCTTCAACATTATCTTTAAACATCATCATCAAAACAGCTTCTCTAAGACATGACTTTATTCTTCAAGTACAACAATCTCCCTCTGTTTTATGATAACTCATGCTTTATGCATGAATCCAAACATAGATGTTGGAAATGATGACCCTTATTGAAAGTAAATGCATTCATTACAGTAAGGCTTTAAAAATAGGTTCAAAGCATGACAACTTCTAACACAGGAACTCTCATTTGCTATGACACTTACTCCTTACTCTAAGCTCTTCCTACACAAAATACAAGGAACAAACAAAGCATAAAACAGTCAAGTATAAAAGTAAACAAAAACGTAAGTACATTTCCAAACACACATCGATACATTCTCCCCTTGGACATTATAAAAAAGAAATAATGAAAAGAATCATTGAAAATAACATTTACGAATGAAAAGATAATATTTATACAAATAATTTTGTTATAACTTATTAGAATTAGTTGTAATCGATTATCTGACCAAATGTTTTGGTTCTAGAATAAATCACTCTCTTGAATAATTAATTATCCTATTATAATTTACTATCTACTCTAAAAAACATTACTAAGTGAATAAAAAAGATGTATTTAATATGTTGTTTGACTATTTAATCTATTATATTTCCAAACTAATTGATTATTTTTTCATTTTAATAAATTAAAATAAAAAATTTAAGTATAAAATGAACATTGAAATGAAAATCACAAAAAACACTGACTATTTAACTGAACAAAATCTTATTCAAATATTTCTTGAATATTATAAAAATTCTAATCATCAGTAAGTGAAATGTATGAGATGTATCAAGTAAATCTTATTCTTCACTTAGATTAACCACTACTCTCAACATTAGCCTGTTTAGCTTTCTCTTGATGCCCTGAAGAGATGAATGTTTTCTAATGCTTGATTGTATTTTTCACCCTTTTTTAGTTCGTACTTATATATTTTGTCCAGCTTAACCAATAGAGGTTGTTCAAAAGGTGAAAAAGGTATTTCTCCTCTTTCGTTGGCTTGCGCTTCTTCAATTTGCACAGGCTCGGGTGGATCTTCAGGCATATGCCCTTGGTCTTTAGTTTTATATACTCATTGTTACCATTTTTGTAACATCCACAAATTTGTACTATTTTCATATACAATAATTGTAACATTTAAAAAATTATAATATAGTAATTTTTAGATATAGTTATAAAATGCCCTATTAGACACTCTTTGCAATCATTCATCAATTATTAGACGCTCACTATAACATCTAATAGATTTATTCCATAAAGATAAAATCAAAGTAATGGTCTATTATTCTAGAAAAACTTTTTATATCAGTTTCAATAAGGGTTTGCATTTTAATTAAGAATCATTTGAAATCAATTCTAGAAACATAAACATTAGGTACAAATCTCCCTGTTACACCAATTCATCTGTAGACTAGCATGAGCATGAAAACCAGATCATACGAGATCATCTGTCATATCGTCTAGTCTGTTATATACGGAGAATGTCTGGTTTGCTAAGATCGTTTGGTATGTTATACGTTGAATTCTTTTGTTCTATTATGTGTTGTAGATCATCTGTCAAGACCCTTCTATCATGTTTTTCCACTATCTAACCTAGTGGAATCATATGAGAAGTGTATCATAATGATATCGCCTAGTCCACTTTATTCTTTTGTAAGCATCTAGTACGTATATTATCAAGAGATCATCTGACACGTCCATATTGATGGAGAGGGCTCAGGCAAGGTCCAATCACCAGAGCCATGCTCAGACACCTTGAAGCAAACAAAGAGTTAGAGGCACCTGTACAGATTAAAATGTTGACTATTTTGAGCTTTGAGGATTCTTGTAAAGAAATTGTAAAAAGTAAAATAGGAAAATTTGGATGTTTGTAAATAACCCTAGGTGCCTTAAGGTTTATAAAAGGCACCTAGGTTTGGGTTTTAGACGCATAAGACTTGTACATGTGGCACTTATCATTGGTGCCTAGTTTAGGTTAAGAGTAGCTTGCTCCACATGCTAGGTTATCTTGACCCTAACATGTGGTGAAAGTTAGGGTCTCTAACCCTAGCTTCAACTATACGCCACTTAGGTAGCTTGCAAGGCAATTTAAGGTTTCTAACCCTAGCTTCTTGTACACACTACCTTAGTTTGCTAGAGAAGCTACTAGTATTTTCTTCTTCTATAAATAAGAGGTTTAGGAACCTCCATTGTAGACTTGATTTGAGTAATGAAATGTTACCACATTTTCAGCAAATTGCCTTAAGTTTCATATTGAGTTTGCTCTCTCTTGAAGGTTGGCTCAACCTTCTTCAAGGCTTTCATTTCCTTCTTCACAAAAATCGCCTCCAACTTCCATTGTATGCCTTCTTCCATGGTGAATTCATCTACGTTCTTTGCTTTCGCATCATGAGGAGCTTCTTCCACTCCTTCTAATCGGTGCATCAAGGCATCAACATGCACAACCTCCATTGGAGCTTGCGTAAGGGTCTAAGGCACCTAAGAGCTTCTCCATCATTTGGTATCTAGAGCTTTGGTCTTCAAGAGCTAAGTTCTTGATCCTTTCACTTTGTTTTAGCTTTTCCGTGTTGTATACCACTGTTTTTGCATGTCTTGAATGTTTGTCACCGATTGAAAGTAGTTTCATTGAGTTTAATCAATTCAAAGTACATCAATCTTCTTGAACCGTCCAAAAATATATTGTTTAGGTGTTCTTGTGTGTGTCGCAAGCTATCTTTTGTGTTGTTTGAGTTCTTGTTGAATTTTAATCGGTTCAATTGTTCATTTGTGTCCTAGCTTTTGTTTTTATAATCCATAGTATATGTCAAAAGTCATCTATGATTTCATAGTGTCATAAACTCCTTAGGTTTATATACTTGTAGAGTAGGTGTTTGTGCAATTGCTTATACAGAAAACTATGAACAAGTGTTTGTTGTATTGTGTCATAGTGTGTTGTGTGTGCCTTTTAATTTTGCAATTGTGAGTTCCTTAATTCACTATTAGATCATTAGTGAGTTTCTTAGAGTCATATTATTCCTATATGTCTTGTAGTTTGTTCTAAAATTCGTTGGAATCCATAAGTTTCATTTTTAAGAGCTGTTGTTGTTTGATTAAGGTCACTGGAACTTGAGAAATTTACCGGGAACGGAATAATGTGTATTTGTGCACAAAAATTTGTATGAGGCTACTTTGATATGTTGTAAAGATACTATGAAAAAGACGCATTTTATTTCAATCTGTAAAAAAAATGGTATATTGTAAAAGTTGAGTGCTCGCTGCTGGTTAAACTACTGATGACAATGTAAAAACGCCTCTGTCAAATTTTGCATGATCTTAGCTTGATATGTTGGGAGTGTATGATAAAAAATTTGGTCACCTAATTCTAAGTAATCAGACCGTGATAAATTTTGCAAACACTGCTGCCAGAGAACTATTGAAACTGGAAAAATTGCACTACTGTACTAAAAAAGGCTCTCTGTTTTGGATTTATTGTGAAAGCAGTACTGGTCCTAAATTTCTGAAACTTTGTGTGGATGATCCTTGTGCTATTGTGGAATTATGGTTAAAGTTTTGAGATGAAATGAGAATTATAGAGAATATCATAAATCACGCAAGAATTGTTGTCAGAAGTGAAATTCTAGTTTTTGTTTTGTTGTTTCTTAATCTACTCTAAAGCCATTCGTAGATCATCTTTTTGAGTACTAAACTTCAGTTCTAAGTTTTAATTTCTTGTTTTTCAATTTTTAATTGCCTTCTTCGAGTTTGCAATTTCATAATCCTTTTGAGTTGTGCTATTCAAATTAGCTTTTATTGCTTTGTATTTGTGACCTCATGGTGAATTAATACTTTGGTGAAGCACTTCAGTTGAATTGGCCAATACATCAAGGGCGGAACTTTAAGCACTATCGGAGAATGATCCACAATGAGAAATGAAGGTCATGTGCAGAAAAGCTTATTGAACAAGCACACCAAAAAGGAATGATACACTAGTTAGGCAAAAGAACAAACACAAGGAGTGTATACTCTAGGAATTTTAATTTTCAGCAAAATTTTCATTGTATACAATTTGAGTTGTATTTGCAAAACTTTTATCATTAGTGGAATAATTCAAAATGTGTAGAAGGTGAAGTGTTTCTAAGTTCCTTGGTGCCAAAGAACTTCACCTTTGGATTCGACTAGTTTTAAGCATTACGTGTAGACGATGAAGTGTTTCTAAGGTCCTTGGTGCCAAAGAACTTCACCTTAGGATTCGGCTAGCTTTAAGTTTTCCAAGCATTAGTTTTATTTCTTTTGTTTCTTTCAATTGTGTGAGCCGACTAGTTTTATTTTCATTGAGTCACCTTTGTTTGTGACTTAGTGATCTCATTGTAAGAACAATTGGCAAGGTACATTGGGCAAGGTTCTGGCTAAGGAAAGTCTTGGTACTTAAGTTGTCCAAGTGACGCACCTCATTTTCCTGGGAGACCTCTAGTGTGCTAGACTAGTTTGTCTTATCTTGAGAGCACTTCTTAACAACATTTAAGATGTCTAGACATTCCTTTCACCCTAGTAGCAATGAGTCTCAAGACAATACATCAGATTTTCAGAAAATTTTAGAAGAACTTCGGATTATGAAAATCAATACTAATGTACAATTTGCTATTATGGCGGAAGAATTAAAGACCTTAAAAAAGAAAGATCACAAGTATAAATCCAAAGCTAGTTCATCAAAATCATATTATTTTGGTAGTGAAGATGAAAAACCTGAGAGGAATAGCCTGAGAGCAACTAACCACTACCAACCTGCCCCTTATCACTATCCTAAGAAAGATAGAAAACCAAAGGAAATTAGAGTAGACCTTCCCCATTTTCATGGTACTAATGATATAGATACATTCTTGGACTAGGAAATGAAGGTGGAACAATTGTTTGAGTGTTATAATGTGAGTGAAGAAAGGAAAGTTCCCCTAGCTACTCTTAGTTTCAAAGGTCATGCATTGCATTGGTGAACTGCCTTAGTAAGGGATAAACGTCTTTATAATGAACCATCCATAGTGCATTGGAATGATCTTAAAAGTGCACTTAGAAGAAGACATATTCCTTCATACTATCATGGAGAACTCATGGATAAGCTCCATAGACTTCATCAAAAGAACATGAGTATTGAAGAATATAGGCAGAAAATGGAGTTGTACATGATGAGGGTCGGGATTAGAGAAGAAAATGTAACTATAGCTAGATTCTTAAGTGGATTGAGTCTAGAGACAAGAGATAAAATAGAACTTCTCCCTTATAGGGATTTTCATGACTTAGTGCAAATTTGTATTAAAGTGGAATAACAAGTTTTGAGAAAAGGCACAAGTCGGAGTTCTTACTCTAATTCTTACTCCGAGACCGATTATAAGAGGGAGGGAAAGTTTTTAAAAGAAAAACCAAGAGAGAATCCTCCTGAGGTCATAGTTCAAGAAAATGCCAAAAAGAGAGAAGAATCCACATCCTCTGGCCGAACTAGTGATATTAAGTGTTTTAAATGCTTGGATAGGGGTCATATACAATCTCAATGCCCATCTATGAGAACCATTTTGATGAGAGGCCAAGACCTATATAGTAGCAAGGAGGAAAAGAATGAAGAAAGCACTAGTGAGGTGTTAGATAATGAAAGAGGGGGGATGATTATGCTCATGAGGGAGAATTATTGATGGTTAGGAACTCCCTTAACAGCCAACCTAGCCTACAACCCGAGTCACAACAAGAGAACATCTTCAACACAAGATGCAAAATTTCTAAAAATGTATGTTCTCTCATCATTGACAATAGTGTCGTGCTGTAATTGTTGTAGTGATAGGATGGTTGATAAATTAAAACTTGAATTATTACCCCACCCTAAACCTTATAAATTACATTGGATTAATGATGGTGGGGACATTAATGTTAAAAGTCAAGTAAAGGTCAAGTTTTCAGTGGAGAAACTATGTTGATAATGTTTTATGTGATGGAAGCTTGTCATATTTTATTGGGAAGACCATGGCAATTTGACAAACAAACTATTCATGATGGTCTTAAACCAATGATTAAAAATAGATTATCCCCTTGATTTCAAATGCAGCCCAGTTATCATTGGTTTCAGAAATTTATAATGACGCTCCAACCCTTGAAACAACCCAAGTAAGTTAACTAAGTGAAAATTAACGTGAGTGTTCCTTATGCAAAACAAGCACTCGCGTAACATTCATCTCAACCCCTAAATTGCACAACTCCCTTCACAAAGTGTGAACAGAGGCACAAGTTTGTATTTACCGAATCACTAAACATGAACGGTCTAGTGAAAACAGTAGGCGCACACAATGAATTCAACAATAAAGGAGCGAAACGAATAAACATAGAACCTCAAACTTTTTCTGCAATCTCAATCAAGGGCATAACACAAATGGATTAGCCTTCCATAAAAGCGAATAAAACAAAGTGAGATGAAGAAGGAACAAGAATTAAATAGGAAATGAAATTAAATATATAACGAAATTTAATTGAAACAAAACCGAATGTAATTGTAGAGAGAAAACAAATTAAGTTCCTAAGGTGAGAGTCTTCAGTGTATCGAACTCCTTTGGCTTCACCTCCTTTCATAGGTGGCTAAACCTAGGTCAATCCTGAACACTAAACCTAATAGGCCCAAATCTTTCAATTCTGGTCCAATAAATAAAAACTAAAAATAAAAACTGATAATATGGTAGCTCCTCTCCAATTCCAAAATTAATTTCCAAGCCCAAAAAATTTCAAAGCTGCTATGAAAAAGACAAGTAAATAAGGAAAAATAATGACTCATCAAATTCCCCCACACTTAGACTTTTGCACTCCAGGGCAAAATCAAGATATAGAGCAAGGAATAAATCCAAAACTATCAAAGAGAATGACACAACAAAAATAGAAACATAAACAAACAAATGGACAACTTAACAACTCCTCACTGAATCCTGAAAAAAAAAAAAAAAAAAAAAAAAAAAAAAAACAAAAAAAAACAAAAAAAAA
>Ga0099825_1008390_pt1 | contig 12246 bp, 11 predicted proteins | sample SiratroredBW_FD_76838 | JGI IMG/M metagenome (GOLD analysis project Ga0099825, IMG submission 76838) | Root nodule microbial communities of legume samples collected from California, USA - Siratro red BW | ecosystem: Host-associated > Plants > Roots > Nodule | place: USA: California | collected...
ACCAATTATTTATAATAAAATTAAAATTATTAATAAAATAAGATAAAAATGTGAGATTTAACAAATTTCAAATTTAGAAAAAGTTAATTTGATTATAAATATAAATCTAAAAATATAACAAAAGTAAATGTTACTAAGTATGCATAACTTCTATGAGAAAACAAAAAACAAAAAACCAAGGTCGCTTTCGTCCTGTCCAGCTTTTGTGTGATATAACTAGAGTCATCTCTCTACACATATAACTTATTTAATATAAAGTCATTAAACCTACGTGAAACTTATGCATTTTGTATTTTTTTTTTTCAAAATTTGGCCATTCTAGTAATTTCTCTATGAAATTTACCAAATTACACTAAATGGTAAAAGAACCTTTACTATTGAACCTGTACCAATAGTACTCTGGTAGTACAATGGAAAATATATGCACTGAGCAGAGAAAGAAACAAAAGGTGAATAAGACAATCACTATTGTCTAGTCACTCAGCCCAAAATATCATCGTGCAATAGCGTGTGAATCTCTTCCTTCCACATCTTATCCATCCATCACTCCACCATAGCAAAATTTAAAACACGTGCTTCAAAGATTAAAAACCAACGGAATCTACGTAAGTAACCTTCAAACCACAACTTTGTGCGATAAGATTAGAGTATTAAACTTGGTTGGAGAAGGGAGTTCGTTCAGTTGGTCTAATGTAATGATTTAGGAACTTTTGAGGGCGTAAAATTTTTGAATCTGCGCAAGCTCACCTACTATAGGGTTTAAGGGAGATCAATCTACAAGTTATGATTGGTTTAAACCTGTTTTTCTAATGCTTCAATCTTTCCTTTTTTTTTATCTCAATCTTAAAACGTATTTTTAACTTGATTTTGATTATTCTAAAATTTAACTCAGTTTTACCTAAAAGTAGTTTTAACGGAAACTTAAATAGAGTAATTTAACTCAGTTTCGATCAAATATTTTTAAATAAGTCTTAGTTACGATAAATTTAACTTGAATTGAATATAAAAATTTCAATTTAATTTTAACTTAGTATTGATAATGCAAGTTTATCTTATCCTTATCTAATTCATATTCAACTTAATATTGTTTAAGATAGAAAATTTTATATAAAGATACCAACATTACAAGAAAAACTCAATTTATTCACGGATTATTATCCACGGATCTGTATTCGTGAGTAAATTTAACATTATCCACAAATTATTACTTACGGATCTGTATCTGTCGGTATTATCCACGGATTTAAGTCCGTAGGTATTATCCACGGACACAGGTTCGTAAATATTACTCACGGACAGAGATCCGTATGTATTACTCACGGATATTGGTCTGTAGGTATTACTCCCGAACTATTTAAGTAGGTAATACCTACATACCTATGTCCGTGGGTAATACCCACATATCTATGTCCATGAGTAATATTTTAGAACTTATATTTTATGGATGAAACTACTATTATCTCTTATTAATGATGTTCATATTGATTTATTAATAATCACTAGTAAAGATAAATAGTATTAACAATATTAATATTTTTATTGATATTATTAATATTATAACTAATATTATTGGTATTTTTAACATTTTATTACTATTATTTTTATTGTTATTAAATTTGTATTACTATTATTAATATTATTATTATCATTGATATTATTAATAATATTATCATTAATATTGTATTTATGATTATTAATATTAATATTAATATTAATATTAATGATATTATTAATATTATTGCTAATATTATTGTTTTTATTATTATTTCTAATATTATTAGTTATAATATTATTAAAATTATAATAATAATAATAATAATAATAATAATAATAATTATTATTATTATTATTATTATTATTATTATTATGAGTATTGTATTTTTTTCAAATTATTAATGTTGTTTTTAATATTTTTAAATTTTTTAATATTATTAATATTTATACAGAAAATATTATTAATGTTATTGATAACATTATTATTATTATTATTTATATTAACATTATTATTATATCTTTTTTAATATATGGAATATTATTAATACTTCTATTCATATTATTTATATTTACATTAATGATATTTTTAATATTATTATATTATTATCAACATTATTTATATTTATATGAAAAATAGTTTTAATATTATTAATATTTTTTTATATTATTTTCAATGATATTTTGTGATATTATTATTAAGAATTACTATTATTATTATTATTATAATAGTTAATAATAATATTATCAATAATGTTTTTACTATTAATGTTAACATTAATATTCTTATTTCTAATATTTTTATTATTAATGTTATTTTTATTATCTGTATTAATATTATTAATAATATTAGTATTTTAAATTTTTTTAATTAATTATTGTTATTATGAATCTTATTAATATTGTTTTTATTAATATTATTAATATTATTATTGATATTATTTATATTATTGTTAATATTATTATTGTCGTTTTTAATAAAAACGATGATAATAATAATAATAATAATAATAATAATAATGTTATTAATAATATTAACAATCATAATCATAAATATAAATATAATAAAAATAATAATAATTATAATATTATCATTTAGATTGTTTGGCGCAATGGTAAAAGACTTTCTTCAACATTCAAATGCTCTGGTTCAACTCCTCCTCATTGAAGTTTGGTAGTAACAATTAGAAGGATATAAAATAATATATAAATTTTAATCATAAATAATAAAAAAAATTAAGATGTTACCCACAGATCAATATTAGTGGGTAATATAAACTTATACCTACGGAATAAATTTCGTGGGAAAATTACCCATCGATAAAAGTTGGTGGCAAATTTACCTACGACCTCATTACCTATGGATTTTGACCCGTTGGTAATCTGTACCCACTGATTTTGGTCATTACCTATGAATTTTGACCTTAGGTAAATCCATTTTTTTTTTTACTGCAAGATAAAGATGAAGACTACGTAAGAAATTTACAAGAAATATACATGTTTACATTCTTCTAGTGTTCTTTTGTTCAAGTGTTTTTTGTGAGTGTGAAAAATTTTGTAATTCTTCATATAGTGAAGTTTTTCCAAAAATCTTACAATGACTCTTTGAGAGGTTTTTGTTTTGTTTATTTGTGAGGTCTTTGTCTTAAAAGGAGATTAAGATGAAATAACTACGAATGATTGGTGTACTCGTTATAATTAGGAATGGTCTGCGTACTTGGATAACTATTTGCGTACTTGTTATAACCATGATTGGTTGGTATACTTGTTGTAATAAGTTAATTTAGATTAGTTTAACATCTTAAACTTTATCTCAAGAAAGAACTAGACGTAGCCCGTGAGTTTAAGTAAACTAGCATAAACTTGTATTTTGTTGTTTTGCATTGCTTGTTTGCTATAAAATCTAGTATAGTTCTCTACAAGAAGAGTCTAAGGGTTCTATTCAACCCTAAACTTCAAGAGCTAGTTGTGCAAAAAGTTGGTATCAAAGGTAACATATGAGGTTAGTTCCTAACAGAACTAGACACATGATCTTCTACAAACTTCATGAAGAACGACAAGCAAGCTACCAATTGTCCACCGCTATTTAAGAGTGAGAAGTATTATTATTGAAAGCTCCAGATGGTGGATTTCCTCGAGTATAATCATATAGATCTATTAGAGATTGTCCAAAATGGATATAGTTTCCTTATAATGCTCACTATAAGAAAAATACAAATCACTGATGTAATTTTATCCGTCGGTAAAACATCATTACCGACAGATTTTAGTTACAAAAAAATTTACGGTCAATTTACTAAAAGATTTAATCCTTCGATAAATATAGACAAATTTATCAACAAAAAAATTTACCGTAAAATTATTCATCGGTAAATTAACTATCACTTTATCAATGGATTTAATCTGTCGGTAAATCACCCTCCAAGTTAGCAAATAATTTATTATATCAATAATAATTAACATACTAATAATATTTATAGTAATAATATTAACAATAATATTAATAATAATAATAATAATATTTATAATAATACTAATAATAATATTTATCATAATAATAATAATATTAATAATAATATTAATAACAATAATAATGATAATATTTATAATAATAATAATAAAAGCATAATAATAATAGTAACAATAATATAATATCAGTATAATAATAATCTTAATAATAATATTATTAATAATAATAAGAGTATTATAATAATAATAATAATAGAATAATATCAAAAATAATCATTATTAAGGTAATTGTAATAATAAGTATAATAGTAATCATTACATGACTAAAAAGTTGTGATGATTATGGGTTATGTCAAGCTGCTGAGAGGTCTTGGGTTCAAATCTTCCTTAGTGCACTTTGTTCACAACTTCAATACAATCATTAATAGTGAGTAATAAAAATAATAAAACTATAAATAAAAATAATATAAATAATAGAAATAACAATAAGAATAGAAGAAAACATGATAATAATAATTTTTATAATAAAAATAATATTTACTAATTTACTGACATAATTATCCGTCAGTAAATACCATAATATTTATTAATTTTATCGATGGACTAAATATATTCGTTGGTAAATTTATCAACAACCATATTATTGACGAAATTTTGACTATCAGTAATTAGCATTTACCGACGGATTTGCCTGTCGTTAACTGTAGCTTTTTTTGTGAGTTATGGAGCGAAGAAAAAAATTATAGGTATGAACTCAATGCTAAGGCTAAACATATCCCTCTATGTTCTCTTTCTGAAGAAATTTTTTTGAAAGTACATATCCCTGTAAGGCTAGGCATTGTCTTATTGAAGGGTCAAAGGAGGTTAAACAAAACTCTGCTCAAACCTTTGTACGAGATGTTTATGATTGAAAATAATGAGGTTGTCTAATTTATGATTGGAAGGTTGCAAATCATTATTAACGAGCTCATATCTCTTGGGAGAAATGTTGACTCCTATAATGCTATTGACAAAGTTCTGAGGACTCTTTCACCGTAATATAGGGCATATTGAAAGATCTAAAGGTGATGACTCTTGAGGAGCTTGTTGGTATCTTGAAAGTTCATGAAATTGTTATGCTCCATGATGCTAAAGAAGTGAAAGGAAAAATGATAGCTTTCAATGCTCAAAATGTCTAAGAAGACTACTCTAATAAAGGCATATAAGGCGTCAGACGATCCTTAAGAAGAAATCGAGTTAGATGATGATGAGGAGTTATCCTTCCTTACAAAGAAGCTCAAGAGGATGCTCAAGAAGAATAATTGATACGATAGGGAGAAGAAGTTTAGGCCTAGGAACCAAAGAGATACCAAAGAAAAGGTGGTCTCCTATGATTGTAAGAAGCCTTATAAGAAGAAAATCTTCATGTAAACATACTACCTTAAACAATTGAAGAAAGACAAGAAAAAGCCTTATAAGAGGAAAAGATTCATGTAAACATGGAATGGTCTAGGTATATCAAGCTCAAACTTTAACAAGGAAGAAGCTCACTTTGGCTTCATGGTAGATGCAACTTCTTACCCTATAATGTCTGATGATTCAAACGAAGAGGTGGACTTCATTGACATACATTCTATTACTAAAGCAAATTATGAAGCTACTTTAAAAAAATGTTAGAGTAACAAAAGCTTTCAAACTTATGAAGTTCTTTTCTAAACTACTTCTAAAGAGCTTGAGAAAGCCAAAGTTTCTAAACCATTTAGTAACATGATAAATGAAAATTTTGAACATACGAAGAGAAATAAAGTTTTGATGGAAGAAAACAAAAGTCTTAATAAAAAACTTGAGATTTTGAATAGTGGGTTTGATAAATTACAAGGGGAATGCTTTTGTTCAAGGAGAGTGTTGGGAAAAGGTCACAAGTAAACAATGATAGCAAGGTCATAGATAATCTAGTATCAAAGAATGCTTCCTTAAGAAAAATCATGCAAAAATCCAGTATATATTGGAAAATCTCTTAACATTCTAATAAGAGAGCTAAGGAAGTCGCATGATAAATCTAAGATAGGATGTGAAGGCTCTTAGAACAATCCTTGTTACTACATTTGTCATTGCATTGTGTACTAGTACTCGTAGAAAGGGATTACAAAGACCTTCTGACGAAAAAGGCCTAAGTCTATATGGATACCCAAAGAAGAATTTTTGTTATAGATGTGCTTGATGATCAAAACTATACTTTATCAGAGATTATGTCCAAAAGTGTATTGTAGATCAATAGTTTGTACCCAAAAATGACCATCTTGCTAATTTCTTTACCAAAATACACTACAACATTTTTCACTTTAGGCAATAGGTGAAAAATGTGGCCTAAGGTGAAAAAACCGTGGTCTTAACTTTAGGCCACAATTTGGCCACGATTTTGAAGCTGTGGTGTATTCAGCCGTGGGCATAGCTCAAAGCTCACAATTTTTTCAAAAAGTGTGGCCTTAGCCTAATACAATAGGCCACATATTTTTTCAATGTTTAGGCCACATTTTTTCATCTGTTGCCTTTTCATCAATGTTTAGGCCACATTTTTCTTATATTGTTGCCTTTTCTATCAATATTTAGGCCACATTTTTTTAGATGTTACGTTTTTGTTTAATCCTTCATACCGCATTTGTAATTTCTAAATAGATTATGAATACATTAAGCCACTAATTCATTTTTAACATTATTATTGCAATATAAAAATACTTTAATAAAACTATAGAAGACAATTACATTATTTTTAGTAAATTGTAATTGAAGATAATATTAATAATACTCGTAACATTTAGAAATGCAATTAAATGTGCATAATGTATTTCAAAACATAATTGTAACAACTGAGAATATGAAAAACTATACTCCAATGTTGCCTAGCACACTTTGAGAATTACAAAAAAAAAATTATAAGGTATATAATAAAAGTATTTTATTTATTTCTTCATTTTATGTTTTCTTCTCCAAATGAACTTGAACTTCACCCTGCAAAAAGGTAGAAAAAAAAAATCAACAAACTTAGACATGATCTTCTTCCAATTTATGAAAGTATGTATAAAATATTTCACAATCTTAGATGGTCCAATGTATACCTCATCATCATCGTCATCATCAGGAACATGAGTTGCAGCAGAGGAACGTGGAGCAACTGCACTAATTTCATTGTCTAATGCTTGTGACATCATTTCTTCTATATCATTCTCATCCAAATCAGTATTTTGCTTGAGCATGAATTTCATCACTACCTCAAAACCTTCAAATTTCTTGATCATATCATTTCTTTCAATGGAATGTTTTCTTTTTAGAGCATCAATTTCTTGATTTTTCTTCAATGTTGTGGGTGTTATAGTCCTTCCATAACAACGAACTCGGCCAAACTTTTCTTTCCCGAACAATGACTCAAATGCTTTTTTCCCCATATATATACACTTGAATTTTAAATTGAACTTTGAAGCTTAGACTATCAAAAAAAGATCAAAGTTTTGAACAAGTAAGATGTATGGAGCTTTCAAACATATTTCATAAGTACAAATAAACTTACAATTGCATCTAGTGTTTCTTCATCAATTTCTTTTCCCTTTTTATCAAGACGACCTTGTCAAGTTTTAATAAACATTTCAACTCGAGTAACTTCTTCTCCATCAGATTTGTTAGCACTCTATTAATAAATAATTAAAAATTAATAGTAAAATATAAATTAATGATATATTATAGATTGAGACATAATTTAATAATACCATATAAATTTGGCTCGAGCTTTAGCAAAGTTGATCGTTCCCATACGATGCATATACGTTTGCTTAGTTCTATTCATTGCGTTCCTTTCAATAATGCTCTGTATTTTGTAAATGAGAACATACATCAATATAAATGTAGTTAACAAAAATGTAGAATGAGACATTGTGGATCTTTCTTCCCTGTCAATATTGTTATAATAATATTCCTTGTCAATACTATTACAAAAATGACAATATTATTACAATATTATTCTGCTAGTCCAAAATTGACAATATTGTTATAATATTATTTCCCGTAAAAAAGATGAAATAAAAATAGGTATAAAAAGATGTGGGATAAACACTAATGTTGAACAAACCATTTTCTAAAAAACATTTGTTTCATGCTCAACTACCAATTGTAGGACCTTTGTGTGCTTGAACTTGGAACGATAATTTCTACTATTGACTAGAGAATCATATTATTATGAACTAAAATATTACTATGAATTAGAAGGATCATACCTTGATAGTATCATTTGTCCAATACTCTATCAATTGCTTGAAATGGTCCTTAGGAATAGACTTTGGACAATGTTTCAATTGTTCCTTCAAAGTGGAATATTTCTCAAAATATGTTCTCTTTACATAGTACTTATATCGCCTTCAGGCATCATTCACACGACTAAGAGTTGCTTTTTGTCCTTTCTCAAAAATAATGTATTTATCCTAAACAAAGCCAAAAATAAACACATGTCATAAATATTTTGTAATTCAATCAAAGATAAGAATTCTATTTAATTACCATAGCATATTTCCGTATTCGTTCCTTGTAATCTTTGAGCAAAGCCTTGAAGTTTGTGTATATTAGAGGACAAAAATCTGAATTCCTTGCTAAGATCCCAAGGAAATAACTCAAGTCGGACACAACTTTATCATTAGGACCAACAGACTCTCCATCTTTGTCCAAGATAACTTCTTGACGATCTTCAATATTTCTCGTGTATATTTTTAAACATCTTATTGGTCCTCGTGTTCTTTTATTGCTTGTGCCTATTTTACATTAAACTTAGATAAGTTAAAAAATAAATGAAATACAAAAATAAACTTGCTAACACTGTAATATTACCTTCATCTACATTGATTCCAATGTCTTCAACATGTATTTCATTTTGTAATTCTTTATCTTGAAACACATTTTCCTCTTTCCATTTTGTTTCTCTTTCTCCACATTTTCTTCAAGAAACTCACAAAGTAGCATTGATCTACACTTTGGTCCTTGTGCCTTTTTGGTGGCACTCTACTTCCCAGTCATTGACTCATCATCTTCAATCATTATATTTTTCATTTTCTCATTTTCCTTTGACTCATGTCTTTGTTTTATTAACCTCTTGTTTTTTTTTTCACTTCCTCTTGACTCATTGCGTTCTACTTCAATCAAGTCTCTTTCAACTGTTTCAAGCTTTGATTTAGACTTGTCTTCTTTAGCAAATTTTCTTTTATTTGATCTTTTATCGGAATGAAATTCAAATAAGGACCTTTCAATGGCTTTTACCCTTGCTCTTGAGTCATGAATGACTTGGTCAACTATTTTCTCTTTCTGAGGTTGCCTTGGTTGAATATCTTGTAGTTCTCCCATACCAGTAGTTAGAGTGTTCTTTTTATTTTCAGCTCCAACTTCAAAATTAGACAAACTGAATTGTCCCTTAACAGAAATCATTGGAGCCTTAGTTGACAACTCAATACTTGTTATCTTCTCACTTTTGATTTGGATCCTTCTAAGTAATTCCTTGCTTGATCTAACTTTAGGTAGGTCTCTATCAATAAATTTCCTTTGAGCCTTGTCAACAACTTTAAATTTATGTTTTGATGTTGCTTCCTTATCCATGGCCTGAAAAGAATAATGTTAAATCAAAAAGATATGGGATGAAAAGAATAAAGTGGTAAACATTTAACCGTAAAACATCATTAGTACAATTTATAAACACAAAATAAAAAACACAAAATCATAGACAAATAAATTTGATTCCATGTTACCCTTAGTCCATGAAGACAAATAAAGTGTCATCAACTTCATCACCAAAAGTATTTTCCTCCCCAACCTTAGAAGGTTTCTCAAATACAGTGGCAGAGATATCCTCCCTAACCCAATTTAATTCACCATCATTGTTTGTAGCATGTAGTTCAGTGTCATTTGATTGGTTAGACTGGTTACCCATGTTAAATAAATCTCTTAGAACTTTCTTCATAACATAGTGTCTATTTTCTTCTGAAGGGTCTTGGATATAAAAGCATTGGTGGACCCGAGTAGCTAGCACAAAAGGATCATTTTGGTAACATCTTCTGTTGAAATATACACAAGTAAGATCATACTTGTCTTCTTCAACCTCAAACAAGTCACAATTGAACATCACAAACTTAAACCTACCATAATAGTCCAACTCAATTATATATTTGATTGCCCCATAATATGTTACGGGTTCAGTCCTTGGATTTTCATCCTTAGAACTTGCAAAAGTTGTAATCATTGAAGCCAATTTTACACCCAAATTTTGGGTTTTGTGTCTAGCATCTCGCTTCATAGTATGAAATCTATATTCATTAATGAGGTAACCTCAAAATGTTTTTGCCACATTATTTGGCCTTATAGAGAACTCTTTGAGTTGAGTTGGTACATCATCTTTCAAGGCCCGACTTTTGAATCGTTCACTAAATTCTTGGCTTTGGGTCTTCGCCTTCACCCACTTTCTTCTTTTGGTCTGGCTATTAACAATGTCATCATACTCTCTACATTTACATGAATATGTTATTTTTAGAATTACAAACAGTTATATGTCGAGTGCATCACAGTTGAATACGAGGTATCGATGAGCTTGGACTTTTGATGTCACATCCAATGAAAATGGTTTACCATTTTATTTTTCCTATAGGTCGACCAATAGTTGAGAAATAATCATCTAAATCTACTTCACACAAATCATTGTGAACATAATTGTGACCTTCTCTATTTAGCCTTGTGTCAACACCTTCATGAAAATATCTCGATCAAAATGTCAAAGCTTCTTCTACCAAATACCCTTCAGCGATTGAACCTTCTGGACAAGCTTTTTTACGAACATAACTCTTTAATCTACATAGATATCTTTCAATGGGATACATCCATTGAAATTGAACCGGGCTTATCGAAGCCGTATCTGGTCAAATAATCTCAGTAAAGTATAGTACTAGGAAGTGACTCCTAGGTCGTCTCCCAAGGACCTAATTCTCTGCCAAATGATGAAAACACACTGAAAAGGGGTGAGGTTAGATAGAGTTCAACAAAACAGTATTTAACTACGAAACTTAAACCAATGATTAAAAATAGATTATCCCCTTAATTTTGATTGCAGTCCAGGTATCATTGGTTGCGAAAATTCGTAGTGACACTCAACCTTCATTTCAACCTAACTAATTGACTAAGCGAAAATTAGAGCGAGTTTAATTATGCAAGCAAGTGTTTGCACAACCCATTCATCGCAACCCAACAGATCATATTTCCTGTCATTAACGATGAATGGTCCAGTGAAAACAGTGGTAAAAAAATAAAATAGACGAGAGTTAAGAGGCGAGATGATTAACCACAGAGCCTCAAACCTTTTCCGCAATCTCAACCAAGAGGATGATCAAAATGAATTAGCCTTCCATAAAAGCGAATAAACAAGATAAAGAAGAAACGAGAATGGAAAAATGAAGAAAACGTGAACTATATTCAAGGCACCCAAAAAACGAAACAAAAAAGGTTCAAAAATGTAAAAATAACAATTTGTCTTGGTTCCAACCCCCCCCCCCCTTACATAAGCTAGAGTAACCTTTTTCAACCCTAATGGGCCCAAGTCCCCTTACAAGTCTGGCCCAATCATAAAAGAAAAAGAAATAAAAGAGAAGGAAGAACATGACATAGAGGGAGTGGTGACGTGGCAAATCCTGTAATTGTATAATCTTTTGACATATAGAGCGAAAGAATAATCCAAATCGAATCAAAGGGTCAACCACTATATTAGGCATAGTGTTTTGTATTGCCACAGGTAGTAAATAATGCAACATGAAGTGTGTGTCATGACTTTTGTAACCAGATATTTTATTATTGGTAGCATGCACACAATTTGAAATGTTTGATGCACTTCCATCTAGTAACTTGACATACCTAAAAACGCCCCAAAAAATAGACTTCTCATGTGCCTTCATTGAAAAACAGGCTACTAAAAATTCTGCACGACCTTTACCAATCTCCCTTGGATGAAGATCTTTTCTTATTCCCATATCTTGTAAATCATAACAAGCATAAACATGATCTTTTGTCTTCCCTTGAATTTCCAAAAACTATCACATACATTTTTCTCGATATGTATCACATCAAAATTGTGATGTAATTTATTTGTAGCCCAATAAGGCAACTCAAAAAAGATCGACCTCTTTTTCCATGGACCATCAATTTTCCTTTTTCCATGCTTTCCAAATTGATTAGTGAAATCTTTTAACATCTCTATGATTTGTGTCCCTTCTATCATTTGTGGAGTAGGCCTCAGGT
>Ga0099825_1008392_pt1 | contig 12242 bp, 6 predicted proteins | sample SiratroredBW_FD_76838 | JGI IMG/M metagenome (GOLD analysis project Ga0099825, IMG submission 76838) | Root nodule microbial communities of legume samples collected from California, USA - Siratro red BW | ecosystem: Host-associated > Plants > Roots > Nodule | place: USA: California | collected...
AACCCGGAAAAAAAACCAAAGTCAAAATCAAAACACACAAAAAAAAAAAAATAAAAAAAAAAAAAAGTGCCAAAAAAAAAAAATTTAAAAAAAAAAAAAAAAAAAGTAACAAACACAAGAATTTGTATGTAGCCAAGCCAAGTAAAAAAGTCTCTGCTCTCATAATATTAACAATTTGAAACGTAACTTAACAGTGGTCAAGACTGTGAAGTAGAAGATAGTAGTTGATATTCATCTCGTTTTAAAAAGGAATGGCAGTTATAATCATTAATATTTAAGTTGTTTGATGAGAAAATCAAATTACCTTATGGATATAAAAAAGGTAAAGATAAAATTGATGTATATTCATGAAGACCTAAACTAGAACACAATTGCCGTTAGTATGGTTTGTATTCTACTGGAAATCATTGGTAAAATTATTTGTTTTAAAAACCGGACGGAATCAACCAATCGGATTAAAAAAAACTAATGAATCAATTAATAAATTACAAAATTAACTTGAAGAAATCACTAGAAAAACCTGAAATATCGGTCAAATACAGACAAAGAAAACTTATTCACAAACTCTATAAATAATATTTAATTCAATGTCTTCTTATTTTATTTTTTAAATCAACCTATAATACTTTTCATTTTCTTTATTATTCTTAATGTAAAATTGTTACTCTAAACGAATGATGACGTATATTACTAAAACTATTTTTTTAAAGAATTTATGAAGTTATGTTTAATTTTTATAATACTTTATTTCTTTAATGTTATTTTATGTATAATTAAATTATTATTATTATTATTATTATATTAATTTTAATTCAATCAAGACTAAATCATTGAACATTAAATCGATGTAAACAAAATGAATGGGAGACCTATTTTTCATTAAATCTTTACTATGGACAAAAATCTCTGCTAATATTTATATCTCACCATGAGGGGAGTAGATACTCAGATGGATGGGCACAGATGAAATACCCTTGTTGCGTCCTGTTTCTCTGTCCGTCTCGTCAGCGATCTCCTGCCTAACAGCAGCTACAGAACAAGGCCAAATTAGTAACTATAGACAAACAGAAACATAAGGATCATAACAAAATAAAAAAACTAGTTAATGCAAACTAATAGAAATGATCATATTCAACATTGGATAAGCCCCTCCCCATGAAAGAGAACAATGAACAATAGTTAACAAACGCTTCTAGGAATCACAAGCAATATCTTGAATCCCATCACTAACAAACAGCAACAAAATTCAAACAAAACACTTCTATTAATATTGGAAGGTTCTACGCACTCGAGTCTAATGCATAAGGATCTTTAAATATAAAACCTAAATTAAGGAAATAACAGAAAATTATTAAGATATTTAAGACTAATGTAGTAGATGGTTTGTCACATTACTATTACATGGTTTTCTTTTTCCTTTCACCACGGTCTAATTGTCTGACCCAGTTTTTCAGTAGATTATTTGCTATTGGACATGATTTAGACTCAAACATCATAATTTTTCAAATTAACTCTACCAATCATAACAGAGGTTACAATATTATCTTTCTTTATTCTCGAACAAAAAATTAATTAGCTCAAGACACCATTTCATCCTGATTTTTGGAAGGACTTTAGAAACACATTTACGGGATTCTTTTGAATTTATCTTCTTGATTTTAACCTCCTCAAACTCAACAATGTCTTTCACAAAGTGCAATCTTATCACCTTCATCCCCTCCATCTTATCACCTTCTAGTAGCTTCTTCTTCTCTAACTCCACCAAACCCCTTTCACTAGTATGTCTCATCTTTAACTTATCTTATCATGAATCGTCTCACTAGTCACAAATGTCTTATCACCTTCTAGTAGCTTCTTCTTCTCCAACTCCACCAAACCCCTTTCACTAGTATGTCTCATCTTTAACTTATCTTATCATGAATCGTCTCACTAGTCACAAATGAATCGTCCAAGATGTACATGTCATTTTCTCTCCTTTTTAGCAATTATAGACACTCTCCTTAGAATCTTTATCACTCATTGTTCAATCCTGATCGTTAAACCAATATAATCAAACATACTAATTAACAAAAGATTCCTTTTAAGCTCTAGAACATATCTCACTTTTTGCAACATTTTTAATTTGATAGACCTCATGTCTTGCACCTTACAAGCTTTATTGTTTACAAGAAGGACCACTGTACCTTCTTTTAGTTCTATGGTCTCAAAGAACTTCTTTATTATATATGATAAGTGCATCTTAAGTCTATGACCCAACTTCTCTGTATATAAGACAGACACCACCAGCACCCTTACAGACTCATAGCTATTAGATGTTACAACAACATCAACAAATTCCTCCTTGAAGTGAGATTTCATGCCTTTCCCATTTCTTGGACAACTCATCTTGAAGTGACCTTTCTTGTGACAGTTGTAGCACTCAACATCAACCAGATTGTTTGATGAGTATTGTTTTGACTTCTTTCCCTTCGACTTAGTCACATTTTGTATTGGTCTCATTATCCTTTCCATTAGACTTTTGAGATTTCTGAAGCTCCTTAATCCTTATTGAGGTTTACACCTCTTTCAAAGTAATGGTATGTTCCTTCTTAAACAACAAAGCGTCTTTAAAATGTTCATACATCTTAGGCAAGGCGTTAAGAAGAAGCAAAGTCTTATCCTGACCCTCAAGCTTCACCTCAATGTTCTCTAGGTCGTCCAAAATCTTGTTAAAATTTGTTGGTTGTTCTACTTTCATTCTTTGTCTCAATCATCCTAGACAAATATGTAATTATTGCTTCAAACAAAGTCTGTGTGCTAAAGACTTAGTCATATACAATAACTCAAGTTTCATTCACATCAACACATTAATCTTCTCCTTTAAACTTCTCTTAGTGCCTTATGACCAAGACACAGAATTATGGTGTTCCTAGCTTTGTTGACCATGTCAGCCTTTTTCTAAGACAAACACTGACATTTTCACCTCATCCTTTAGAGCCTTAGCACAACCTTATTGTATTATGATGTTCTACACAATCCAAAGTTGTTCTCCTCAAAAAACTTCTTGATGTCAAACTTGATGACCATGTCTTTAATTTCTTGACTTTCTTTTTCTTGTTCCCACAAACAAAGTCAATTATTGGATTCTCAACAATAATAAGCAAGAAAACTTAAAAACAAAATTTAAAGAAAATAATTTCATTTACATTGGAATGTTCTATACACAGAGTCTTAATGCAATACAATACAATATATCATCTATACTCATAAGAGTCTTTGTATATAGAATCTATACTAAGAGAATAATAAAAAATCGTTAAGACAAATAAATCTAATAAATATATGCAGTAATCCATCTATCAGACTACTAGTAGATAGACCATACATATTTATTAAAAAAATAAAATAAAGTAGCTTGCTAATTACTACCACACTAATGTGAAAATGTTTTATAATTTAAAGAAAATAATTTTATTAGCATCGGAAGATTCTATACAGTCTTAATACAATATAATATAGCATTTATACATATAAGAGTATCTCTATATAAAACTCACACTAGAAGAATAATAAAAAACCGTTAAGACAGTTAAACCTAATAAATGTGTATGCTAATCAATCTCTCATACCAGTAGTAGATAGACAATATTTATTTATTTATTTATTTATTTATTTATTTATTTTTGCCAGCCAAGAATAAAAAATATATTAAGGAAACATTTTAGGGGTGTCCCAACCCTTATATATACATACAGGTTACAACTCCTCACCACTACAGCATTAGGATATGTAGAAAGACATATTATGTGTACCCCACTTCAAATAAGTAATCCAACATTAAGTGTAACCACATGCAATATTAATCCTTTCACTTTTACATACAAATTAGCCCACTCCGGCATACTTTATATTTTCTAGCATTTACTAAAGTGGTAAGCTTCCTTATTAGGCTCCCAGAATAAAATGTGTAATCCCCAACAACACCAACAGCACAACATAAATCCTTGTTTTACATCATCAGCACGAGCTTTACCTGCAAAACAAAAACCTAATCCTTCCTGGTCCACAATCACGGTATCCCTAATTTATAACCCGGTATTGTCTCACCTGTACAACTTTACTATGTCCATCAGCACTCAATCACACTGTCTACACACTTTGTCATTCCAAACTTGCTTTCTCAAAGCTTCAGACAATCAATAAGACTGATACACCATTCAGCGTAAGAAAAATGAGTTTTAGGCTTATAAGCCTTACACCAAGACCAACATTTTATCTGTGCAAGGCTAAAAATTTCTAAGTAATCAACCTTTCCCATTAGAGAACACAACTTTATTTCTCTGACTCCAAATTTCTGTTATGCCCACATTCCTTTCCATACTATATTCGATCTTGCATTTATTTCATTTAAATGAAAACTTTGCAAGTGCATAATAGAGCTCACATGCCTAGCAGACTTGACTCCCACCCATCTGTCACATGCATTCCACACACCTTGAGCTAGTCTACACGCAAAAAATAAGTGTTGTGATGTTTCTTCTCCCTCTAAACACATTGGACACACCAAGTTACTAACTACCATTCCTCTCCTAAAAAATTTACTTTTTGTAGGTAACCTATCTAGTAATAGGCAGACTGTAATGGATGGTGGTATCTTAAGGCTCCAAATCAACTCAAATACTTCATTATTTTGTGTCCCTATTTCCTAATTTAAAATTCTATATCCATATTTCATTGTATATTCTCCTAGATCTTCTTCCCTCCAATGCCACTTATCGTGTAGCCCCCTCTTCCATTGAATATTTGAAATATCCCTCAAAAGTTGTTCCTCTAGTTGTAACTCCCACACAAATCTTGCCCAACACCATGTTAATTGTCACTTCCAGCAATCATTCCTATTATCAGTCATTCCTATTATCATTCCCTCAAACTCAATCACTCACTTCCTTTATTATTTTGTCCTTACATAGTGACAACATGTAGAGTCTTGGATATTTTCATTGGAGTGATTGGCCATCCACCCAATTATCCTAAGAGAACTTTATTGTTTTTCCATCCCCAACTTTCCAAATAAAATTATCATCAAACCAATTATTAAAAGGGCTATCATTACACACTCTTCCTAAATCTCTCCACTATATAGAACACTTTCTATTTGTTAAGTCCACGTTCAAGTTTTTCAAAGAGCCATATATAGACTCTAGAACTTCCTTCCATAAACCGTCCTCTTCCACTCCTAACCTCCATTTCCATTTAGCAATTAAAGCATAGTTAAATATCTTGGTAATTGCTACCATACTAATGTGAAAATGTTTTACGTATGAAGGTACCAAAATCAGTAAATTTCTTCCGTGGAAGGTGCATAAATTCAGCGTATTCTCTCCCTTCGTCAATCTTATGAAGTTGCAAAACAAGAGGACGCCGAGTAACAATTCCTGCATAAAAGGGTGGTTCAATTATCCAGAATCTCATAGAAGAGATAGAGCAAGAAATACAATCACGAAATAGCAGGCTTACCAGATCCACGTGGCAGAAAGTCCTTTCCGACAATACTCTCTAACACTGAAGATTTTCCAGAGCTCTGCAAATTACAAGTAGCGGAAAATTTTAAATTTTATATATTTATGACAACTACAAATATAAAATGGCAACATTAAAGTTGATCGCAAATAAATAATAATCAGCCAAAATATGTAAATAAACGTGGAATTTAAGCTTCTTTTGTTGCAAGGTCAATACAATAAATGACAAAGACAGCTGAACCTCGAATTTAACGGCGTTAGATTAAATGGATACAAAATACAAGAAATATCGGTGAAAAACTCCTAAACGATTGGATCAGTTTGAATTTTCTTTTAAAAGCCAAAATTATGTTGAAAAAGGAAATGGTAAAGGACAAGACGTTCCAAACCCTCCAAAGGTCATAATACATCCAATATCAAGACGTTCATTACAAATGAAGAAGGCATCTTGAATATTGATAATTGAAGAATTAACTACAACTTATAACATCAAAACGAGACACAATAATTCAAAACAATAACAAATTGACAAATGTGCTTTGTAAACCATTCATCCCTACAACTAAGAAAATAATTAAATCCAGCTTTATTCACGTTATTAAAATGATACCTTAAAATATAAAAATATTTTTTTCACAACACTTAAATGATCAATCAGAGAGAAATCGGTTACTGATAAAATCCAAATATATTACTAGCAGAGACAGAAGTTTCACTCATGGATATAAAAAGCTGGTTGCCAATACTTAATAGGCTGCAATTAATTGTAATTCCTCGCAACATCAAATGTCACCATGAAATTGATACTGCAGTTTAAAACCTTTGTTTCATCGTAACGAAGGCATCATCACCACTGTATCTTTTATTTTTTACATCACTATATATAATCACTATATATAGTATAATTTGTTATTAGAATATATTTCCATAATAAATTAAAATCGCCTATGTTATTATCGTATTGATATAAAGTACAATGTGAAAGGCAAAGACGGAAAACGTAGTAGTTATTAAAAGCATAATAGGATGTTTTGAACTAATATCGAGATTAATAGTAAACTTCTTTAAAAGTAATTTTTGGTGCTTTTGGCTTGGAAGGGACAACGGTGGAACGATACACAGAGGATTGAAATGTAATGGAGTTTCGTTTTTCTATTCAGGATTACCAGAGGGAGGAGATTTGGGATCCCGTTATTGGAAAAATTCTATAAAAGTTGTCTCCGTTGAAACATAAAATATTGTATTGGGAAGGGCGTTTGTGTTTATTAAATCCTGTTCTGGTGCGTACTTTTGTCCTTTAAGATTTCCATTAGGGTGAGAAGGAAACTAACAAGTCAATCAAGTTTATTATGGAACAACAAGGAAGAAGAAAATAAAATAAATTTGGTCAATTGGGAAAAAAGTCTGCAGCCCGAGAATAAACGGGGCTTGGAGTAAAAAAAACATCACATCATTAAATGAAGTTTTGTTAGAAAAATGAAGGTGGTGATTACAAAATGAAAACAGTATCTTATTAGATTGAGTACTGATTTCAAGGTAGGAAGCCGGAAAAATCTAATAGGGATGGACAAGAGTTCTAGTTCCTCTTGGTGGAAGGATTTGAGAAGGGTAAGTGGGGAGGAAAATCAAGTGTTTTTGATAATGAAACAATGACACTTAGATTGGGTTTTGGCTAGATAGATGGTTAGACGATTCTATTTTAGCGAAGTATTTTAACAAGTTGTACCTCAAAAATAACACAAAATGGAGAGTATGGCAAAGTGGAAAAAAGACACGTAGAAATAGTTTTGATTGGGGTAGATAAATATTTCTAGAAAGAGGACAATTTGCAAAGATTACAAAACATACTACAAAGGATTAAGCCAAACAGACAAAAAAGGGATATGTAGGTTTAGAAATAAGAATATAGTGAAGAGTATATTCTGAAATCGACATAACATTATTCAACAACATAGCATAACAAGGCAGGTTGATTGCAGTTTTGTTAGATTTTGAAATGAGAAAATACCTTCAAAGAAGCCATTTTTTACTAAATAGACCATCTCAGTTAAAGATAATCTCAAAAGATAACAATATAATAAAAGGTAGTGAAAGGATGGAATGTCCACTTTGTTTTGAAGAGGAGGAAATAATTCAACATTTGTTATTTAATTGTAGAAAATCTGTAACAATTTGAAGTGGTATAAATCACGAGACCATTACTAGAAACACAAAATTGGTGAAGAGCAAATTCAAGAAAAACGAGTGACAATTCTTTGATTTGTTGTCGCATGAAACATATGGAGTGCAATAAATCAAAGTATTTTTTATGGTAAAATCTTTTAAGGAGAAGAAATTCTAAAAAACATAAAATGCATGTGCTCTAAATGTAAAATCATAGGATTAATTCTTTTAGGTGTCCATCTTTCTTTCAATGGCCCTTTTGTCCGGGTCAGTTATATAAGGGTTGAAGTAGGTGTAAAAATCATACGACATAATTTAGTGTTAAGGGTTGAAGTAGGTGTAAAACTCATACGACATAATTTAGTGTTAATGTGCCTAGATACCATGTTACCATATTTAAATCTATTTGGCTAAAAATAAAAGGCATCTTTGTTACATCTTTGTAAATGAGTTAGTACTCCTTATTGTACTGATGTATAAATGTATATTTCTTTGCTAAGAAAAAAAGTACAATGTCAGAGTTTTGGAACACTGTGCAGCCACAGTTACAACTAGAATGTTCACAATTTTTCAAAAGATCATGGATCAAGATTAAATAATGACCATGACCAAAATGTAAACCTTAGTTTCACTTGAACAAAGACATCAACATCACTGCATAACTATTTACATATAGTAGTAGGGTTTCAAAGGACATTTTCCTAATGAAATGAAGTCATCAAATATTATCAAATTGATACACCAAATACAATGTCAAAGTTTTTAGATTTTGTGCAATTGCATTATGACCACAATTACAATTACATCAATTATATTTTTTTTTCACAATTTTTCTTACAACATCAACTATCTTCATAAAATTAAAGCCTTTATATTTTGACAATTTTGTTATCTTATACAACAACTATATAATCAAATATATTATTTTATTTATATTTTATTTATATTTATCATTATTATTATCTGAGTATAGTATTTTATTATTAAAAAGAGTCGTTACCTGGTTGTTTAAAAAAACTGTAGTTATCAAAGGATATTATAGTTCTAACTACGATTTAAAACTTTAGTTTCACTCTAAATGAGGATTTTGGACTTCTGTAACGGCATTGCAACCATATTTGGAATTGCATCGCCCACCTTTATCCACAATCTCCCATGATATCAATCATCATGTAGAAACCACAATTCTATTTAAAAGTGAAACTATCTATATTTATATTTACTAGTTTGTCTTTAAAAGATATTTCCATAATAAGCTAGAAATAACACTAATTATGTTGTTATATTGATACACAACTACAATGTCAAGATTTTTGGACTTTGAGCAACCAAAACACAACCATAATTACAACAAAATCATTAAAGATTGCGACGAAAATGTGATTGTGACCTCAATTTAAAACCTTAGTTTCACTTGAATATGGCATCGACATCACTGCATAATTATCAATACTTACTAGTTTTGGTTTCAAAAAGACATTTCCAGAACAAATTAAAAAACACCAATGAGATTGTTAAATCAATTTTATAAGTACAATGTAAAGGTAACTTTATGCAACCACAATTATAACCACATAAGGATAGTGAGGAAACTATCATCCGACTACAGTTTAAATCCTTAGGTTCACTTGAACATAAGTATCAACATCATTGTATAACTATAAATGTTTATAAGTTTTTATTCAAAAAAAAAAAATCTGTAATAAATTAAATTTCACCAATTAGATTATCATATCATACGCTGATTACAATGTTAGGGTTTTAGATTTTGTGCAATGACATCATCACCACAATTACAACTGCATTTGTTTACAATTTTTCGTAACATCAAATATTGCAATGAAACTGCCACTATAATGTAAAATCTTAATTTACCGAGACAATTATCACAGCTTAACTATATATCTACTGTTTTCCTTTCAAAATAAATCTCCATAGTAACTTAGAAATCAGCAATGAGATTATCATATTAATACGCCAAATACAAACTCAACTCCACAAACTAATACGCAAAATCACCCTGAAAAGTGGAAATGAATGGACAAAAACATTTACTGAAGAGAAAACATTGATTTGCGTGAACAAATGCGGAGTTGACAAACAGCAAGGAACTAAAAGGTTAGAATTTCAATCTCAATTCTTAACACAGAAAAAGTTATATAAAAATATTGCAGTAGAAAAACGATTCCTAAATTAGAAAAAATAGTAATAATTACGATGAATAAGATGTAGATCGTTAAGTGATTTGAATGACCTGTCCTCCGACGACGGCGATGGACGGAAGGGCGTCCCATAGAGTAGGCATGGCGCTTTCCTCGCCGTGATCACCGAGCGCAGTGCACGCTCTCTGGATTTTGTTCACCAACTGTATCAGATTCTCCATTGTCGGAGAAGAGTGAGTTAACTTGGAGCTTCTGAATGAGCGAGATGATTGAAGGGCCAAATGCAGAAAGAGGAAGAGAAGAAGCAGAGGAAGTTGAAGCAACTTTCCAAATAATGCTTTTGAAAAATTCCTTAACTGATTTCTGTTATGTGTCTATTCACCATTTTGGCCCTCTTCTTGTTATTAACCAAGTTGATTTCATCCATAATCTTATAATCTTCCAGTAAAATTAATAACTAATTATCCAATAACTATTATATAAGCTCTTTATAATTTCAATTAAGGAGTGGTTAAAGAATAAAGTAACAAATGGATTATATGATGTTATAAAATTGCAATTTTTAAATAAAAAAAAGTTATATCATAATTATAGTTATAACTTTTCTTATAATGATAGGACCAAATTAAATTATCCACAATCAAATTTGCAGTTTGGGGGGAGGACAAGACATCTGTAAAACTAATAAAAAGTTTTCTTATTAAAAATGAGGATATAAAAGTCATACAAAGTGAATTTAAAAACTGCAAAAATAAAACTTTTATATTGTGAGAAGACACATTCATTCTCTTTTCATGACTTAAAATTATTGATAATCGAACAATAAAAACTTTAAACAATATTTAAATGTAATAGAAATACTAGCAATATTAAAATACTCTATTGAATTTTTTTACTATTGGCGGTTAAAAAATGACGGTATATTTTGATCTCATAGTTTTAGAAAATTTGATGAAGTTGAAACTTGAGAAAACACTCTCTATACTAAATTATTTCTAAATTATTTCATATGTCACCTTTTTTTGTTTAATTTTGTGATGTCTCACAATATTGACAAATTGTTTTGTAAGTCGAAATGGTGGGTAAAAACTTTGTGGTTCATTAACTCAATTATGAATTCGAAAGAGGTGGTAGAGACTAATGGCACTTCTAGGCTAGAGTTGAAGAAAAAAAACATAATAAAAAAGGTGTGATTGCTCACTACAGATAAGGACCTTCATATCATTTATATAGTCAACCCTGTAATGGCTCTCTCAATTGAACAAGAACATACATGCACACTTATGTTAGAGTTGAAACATGGAGTATACTTTCTCTAGCTAGTTATCATAGCTTGTCTACTATTTTAGGTTCAATAATAAAGTTAAGGTTTTCATGATTTGGACCACTTTTACAGTTTAGTTAACGAGGCTTCCCATATTATTGATTATTTGTATAATTTAAAGACTCCTCTGTTGTGTGGTTGTCAAAATATTAAACATTTATCATATGATGCATGCAAACTGTTAATCATAACACACAGACATTCGTCAAATTAAACTATTTGATATGACACCTTCTTTATCTAATATGTGTGCTCTCACAGTTTTGACAAGTTTTTATGTAAACATAACTGATGGTTGTAATATTGTTGAGTTGGATGAGTTTGTATAGCTTTGTGATTCATTATCAATTATGAATTTGGAAGAGGTGATTGAAGCTTGTGATGCTTCTAGGACAAAGTTGAAGAGCAAAAAAGACCTTAAAAAAGTTTGATTGGTTTGGATCTCTAACAAAAATTGAGAACCTTCTATCCATTTATAGTTAGCCCTTCAAAGGCTTCCTCAATTGAACAAGAACATAGATGCATAATTGTGTCAAAGTTGATACCTGTAAGGAAGCTTTCTCTAGCAAATCATCTTAACTTGTTTAGGGTTCTTAATTCAATAATATAGTTAAAACATGTTCAATATTTGTGCCTCTCTTACACTTTAATTGATGAGGTTCCTAATTTTATTAATTTATTTGCAACTTAGAGATTATTTTGTTGTGTGGTTGTCAAAATTAAGCATTTATCACATAATCATTTTTTTTTTATTTAGTTTGGACTTAGGGAAGGAATGGACTTGTCCATTCCTCTTTCACTATCCTAGAGAAGGAATGATTTTGTCTCTTCCTCTTCCACCATAAGTTTATACTAGGAGAGTTTTTCTCTTGGGGTTTCTTATCTTGTGAGCTAGGTCACAAGTGACGATTCACCATCTTGCTTAGTGGCGATTCACCATCTTGCTTATCTCATGGATTTGGGTGATGCAAGGTTGTTAGCACCAGTGGACTGCTGCAGTGATTTGATGAATTCAACCAAGTGAAGATGCTCTAGATCATGTGAAGGATGGATGAAGATTTCTTGAAGTTTGAAGACTTGAGTCTAGGATCT
>Ga0099825_1008395_pt1 | contig 12239 bp, 3 predicted proteins | sample SiratroredBW_FD_76838 | JGI IMG/M metagenome (GOLD analysis project Ga0099825, IMG submission 76838) | Root nodule microbial communities of legume samples collected from California, USA - Siratro red BW | ecosystem: Host-associated > Plants > Roots > Nodule | place: USA: California | collected...
ACTTTTTTTTGTAGTGGTAGTTTTATCCATAAATATAAGTTCTTAAGTATTACCCACGGACCTAGATCCATAAGTATTATCCACGGACATAAGTCTGTAGGTATTACCTACGGAAATAGTTTGTGGGTAATACCTACAGACCAATATCCATGGATAATACTTACGGATCTGTGTCTGTGGGTAATATCTACGAATCTATGTCCGTGGGTAATACCTACGGACTTAAATCAGTAGATAATACCTACAGATATATATCCGTAGGTAATAATTTGTGGGTAATGTGAATTTACCTACGGATACAAATCCGTGGGTAATAATCCGTGGGTAAATTGAGTTTTTCTTGTAGTGAAATAGGTTTATTATTGATGAGTTGAATTATGGTAAAGAAAACATGACAAAATTGAGTTTTTCTTGTAGTGAAATACCTTTTTACGCACATCGGTTGAATTTGTGTGTCTAGGTTTTTTGCATGATATGATGTCTCCTGGATTTTCTGATGATGGAGCAATTATTTATCCTATAACTAAATATATATAACAAATTACTGACTTAATTTTATCTATAATACTTGGTCAAGAAGAAATTTATTTAAGAAACACACCTTATCAATTAGATGAAGACCAAGAAATTTAGGGTAAATAATTTACATCAATTTTTTTGAAAGACATTACCCCATCATCGACTTAAATTGAAATTTGGTATATCTGTAATTATTTTAAGAAACATTGATTAAGCAAATAGTTTTTGTAATGAATTAAGGTTACTATTATTACAGGCTCTAACACTGGTGATAAAATATTTATACCAAGAATGGACTTGATTCCTTCTACTTTAGGATTGTCGTTCAAGTTTTAGAGAAGACAATTCTCCAAATGTCTTTGTTTTGAAGTGACAATAAATAAGAACCAAGGTTAATCTCTTTCTAAAGTTGGATTTTTATTTTTCATATTTAGTATTCATACATGGTCAAATATATGTCGCAATTTCTAGAGTCAAAACAAAGAAAGGATTGAAACTGTATTCATTTTGGATGAAGATGTAAATGTAACCACTACAACTACAAATGTGGTCTACAAGGAAATATTTGAAAAACTTTAAAATCAAATGCATATAATCTTGGATGAACCATTACACCAGAGAAGCTTTATAGTTATTGAAGAATTAGGGTTTTGAGGTGTTGCTCATATGACACGTTCCATTCCTTCCTCGTGGTTTCTTGGTTTTGCTCTCATTTTGATGATGTGGATCGTTGTACGTGGTGTGGCCTATGCTTCTAATGCATTTGTTGTTTGGTCGGGTCTTGCAATTAGGGTCTTTTGCAGCGTTGCTTTTGGGTGTAGCTGTTTAGTGTAATTTTGACCTCTTTACCTTCCTTTGCTTCTTGGCCGCATATGCTCTTCCCCTACAGGTTTCATAATACCTTGAGGGTGCTTTCAAGGATCATGGAGTCTTTAAGTTCCTAGTCAAGCTTGCTTGAGGACAATGAAAAAAATTTGCACAAGTTTTTAACAAAGCTTGTAATGTTCCTTTTTCTCAGCTTTTGTCTTTAGGTATCAAGGGTGACTTGTTACCTGTTCAAATCCTTGAAGAGTTGTATCTGGTGGGATTAGATGAAGGCAAAATCATCTATATGGTAAGGTTTTGTTAAACAAATGAGACAAACTCCTCACACATATGAATCTTTATAAGAAGTTGAGTACGATATGAAGCTGTTTAATGTTGTGGAAAGTGATTCGTTTGAGTGAGGACTTTTAACTATGGCATAATGTTGGGAATGTATGCATGGCTTACCTATGAGATATTGACAACCGAAGACAATTTTCTCAATTGCACGTGGGGTTGAGACTCTCATAGCGTTAGATGATTGCACTATGAAAAAAATGAGAGGTTTCTTTGCCTGGGTTATTGTGAATGATGATCTTGTCTCTACTTTGCTTTAAATTTTGGTGGAGCATTTTGGTTTTTCTTTTATGTCAAATATAGAATATGAACAACTTCCTCCTTTATGTTCATTTATCAAAGTGATAGGTCATAAGCTTTCTTTTGTAGTGGTAAGCACGAGGAACATAATGAAAAAATTTAAAAACCAAAGAACAGTTTGTGCCAAAAGTCTTAGAGAATAATTGTGAAGGTGTTGTGTCTTCACAATAAGAAGTTGTTTCTCAGTCTCCTTCTAAGAGGGATGTTGATGTTGTTGCGGCTGTGGATGTGTCAAAAGTCTTAGTACATGATGTTATTCTTCAGGAAAAATCATGATAAACATAATGTGTTAGAACAGTCACAACCAGTACAGGTGTAATTCCTTGAAAGCAAAAAATCTGTTCTTGATAAAAATTCTTACAAGAGAGTGAAATAATTCCTGAATAAGAAAGAGGAATGAATGAGAAATCTTAACAATTTATTAATGTTCTCCCGAGTTTTACAGGAAGTAGAATTTGATTTTTAAGAAATAGGTTGTGGACATTATTTTATATTATTCACATTATTTTTATCTTTAAAATAATTTTCTTATAAGAGAAAATAAATCATGTAAAAAAAAGCTTTCCATTTAATATCCAATACATTAGACAGTTAAACATATATCGTGAAGATGATTATGTAATTCCAAAAAAATACTTTCGTCTTATATCTATAATGAAGACAAAATTTGAATTTTTTTTTATATAATAATAAAATTAAACACTTAGAAGTTGAATTCATATGATAATTTACATGTCCAATGTACTTTTCGTCTAATGAATATTATTTTTGATGTATTTTTATAAAGTACTGGATTTAAAACATCTCTATTTTTTCAATAATCAATTTGATTTTTCGTAATGTATAAAGAATGTTTTGTGTAAGCAGTGTGATGAAGGTTTTTATTAGATATTTCAGATGAATTATAAAATTTTATTCATTAAAATAACACTAAGAGTTAATAATAAGATAATAAACCAAAAAACCAATTGAAATACTCTACCAGACTTTTACACATTCATCTAATTGTTTACTTAACTTAATAGGAAATCGATCATTATGGAAGAATGCTGAAAATAGTCATTTTTATCATACGATAACTTAATACTACACTCTACAGTAAACTAAAAGTCTCAAATTAAAATAAATAACTAAATCTAGTAGATTGATTTTCAACACAAATTTATTTCTACTAATATTTGGCATGCAATTTTAGTTAGATTATATTCTTAAATCAATTTTTTATTTGAGTTTATTATTTTAAAAAAATATTTTCAAATAATCTTATTTAAAATTAATAAAAATATTCATGGACATCCATAAATAAATTTAGAGACCTACTACTCATGATTGCCCCGATGTATAGTCATTTAAATAGCGACCACAAAGTTGGTTAATTATTTATTTATTTCTTTTGTTACTCTCTTGATTTTAAATTTAAAAAACACTTAAATTATATAAATATATTTTCTAATTTCTTTAAGCAATTAATTAACGTCACTTATTAAATAAAGTGAAGAAATTACTTACTCACAATTTTGGTAAATCAAACGAGATGAACTAACAAATTGAAAATTTCTTTACTAATCTAGATTTTGGTTGTATTAGAGTGTAGATTTGAGATAAAAAATGTATGGAAAGTTTGATTGTTTAGATTAAAAAAAAATAGTGATATTTGAGTAAAAAATTTATAAAAGTTCGTGAATGATGTGATGTATGTGATTAATAAAATAATTTTTTAGTAGATGAAATTATAACTTAAATTAATTTAAAATTAAATATAATTAATAAATTATTATTTTATTAATTATTTTAAAATAAAAATTATTAATTATTTTAAAATAAAAATTAAATTACTATTGTTAACAACATTATTATTATTTTGTAAATTTATTTTCATTATTATTATAATTTTAATTTATTATTATTATTTAATTTATTATTATTATAATTATTATTTATGGTTTTATTATTATATTTAGTTTTTAATATTAATATCACTAATATTTTATTTTTTTAATTGTCGTATTTTTATTATTATTTTATAAATCTATTGTTAATACTTTTTGTATTTTTATTAATCTTTTATTATTATGATTTTATAATTTTATTAAATTTTTATTATTTTAGTAATTATTAATATTATTATAGTATATTATATAATTAAATTATTATTTTTATAAATTTATTTTGATTATTATTATATTTTTTAATTTTATTATTATTATTTTTATAATCTTATTAAAATTACTATTATTAATAAATATTATTATATTATATAATTAATTATATTGATTTTAGTATTATATAAATATAAAAATTAATATATTAATAATTAAATTAATTATTTAAAAATATTTTAAAAACACTTTCTCTTTAAATTCTCGCTGCATATAGGAGAAAGTAAATAGAGAATTTTTTTTTCTCATTTTCAATATTTTAATAATTTAATATTCCTCGTTAACTTTTTTTACAGTTAATTCATTGTCGCAAATCTGTCCTCGGAAGCAAACGCACCGTTAGTGACGAATTAGAGGTTGGGTCCATTACACCATTTTATTTCAGAGATTACATTTGAGAGTCACAAAAGGTGAAGTCAATGGTTGACTGCTACAATAAGGATGAAGAAGGTTCCGGGAAGGGGTGGTGCGTGTGGCCCATTAAATTAATGGAAATCAGGATGTTCATTTCACTTGGTCCTGCTGCAAGTCACCACATTCGGAAGATTTCACACTACTGATAGAGATGTTTTTTTTTTTCTTTTTCATTTTTTGTATTGCTTTTAGTCCCAATCAAATTACCTTTTAATTGATTTGGAGTATTTGGTTGACAGGTTTTACCAGCATCACCATTACTTATTTCCCAAGTAAAACCTGTACTGCCACCCGACAAAATATCCAATTTCAAACACCATGAATTGATACCACTATCGTTGGAAGAACTGGAACTGGGTTTGATTTGAAGACAATAAATCCCCACAAAGATTATTGTATGCACATACTCATAATAACAATAATGAATGAAATAATATTACTTTAGAGTCTTTAAACTTATGATTAAAATGGAGTTATTGAATCCATATAGTATTCCAGTTTTAAGTATATATTCAATAATATGGTTAGAATTAATTATTTTGAGATATTATTTTTTTAAAATTTAGAATTTCATCATAATTTTATAAATAATATCTCAAATAAAAATGTTGTAATTAAATTATTATTAGTGTCAACTTCTAAACAATGTAAAAATATACTAAAAGTGCTAAAGTTTAGTTTAAACGCTTGACGGCTATAAACGTTAAGCTCTTATGTATAATCTTCTAAACAATAATAAAAAAATTAAATTTCTTTTAATACATATCTTTCATCTATGGAATTAGTCATCACCTATTATATAGAGACCAAATCCAAATCTTCAGAAACAAAGTTTAGATATAGAAATGTGGATTGATGTAGTTATAACTAGAAATCAAAATATAATAAAATATTTATTAAACGTATTGCGTATTACAAAGTGAAATTTTACATCCAATGAAAAAAAGAACATCAAAACATTGTATCTAAGTTTTTCTAATATAGAATGCACTAATTCATATGTGCAAAATTTACTTTTAATTGGAGGTGTGAAGAAAAGGGGAAAATAAAAAAGTGGAAGTCAAAGGATTTTGAAAAGGGTTTGATGCAAGTTGGGAAAATTGAAGAGAAAGGGACAATATATGAGTGGAGGAATTAAAAATGGGTGGTGATGTAATCACCTTAATCTCTGCCCAAATAAATGCGTTTGAAGGAAACATCCAGGTACCTTCCACACACCATATTCATAAGTCATGCATTACGTTTCTTCAATTGAATCTGCATTTTTTTATTCACTTTCTTGCACATCACATCATAGGGATATTCTCTGATACCTTTTATTTTTCTATATTCCCATGTCATTTAAGGTTCAAAAAGGCAGCATAATTAGGCACTTAGCAACAAGTAAACAAAGTGAGCATAGGAAAAAGGTAGAATGCATGCAAAACTTTTTGATAAATTTGTCTAATGTTTCTGACTACTACATGCATGCATGTTTTTTAGTGCAAGTGCCACAGTATTTGAATTTAACATTGGTCTTCTTTTTATGATTATGGCTAAAAAAGCAAGAGAGCTGAAATATAGTTTTATAGTATAGTAAGTATGCGTTAATTTGTGTGCCGCGCCCTATTTTTCTTTACTTGTTTGACGCACCACCAAATATTGTGGCTTGCTAAACGAATACACTGTTTATATTATAGGTTTGTACATGTTGCTTATGATCAAAAGTAAATGTTTTTCAATTCCCCCAACAAAAGAAAAAATGCAGCATTAATAATTAATCTGTGAGGGGACCCAACACAGTGTTGATTTTTCGCATCTCAGGCCATTGTCACATAGTATATATGTTAAGATGTTGTGATTCATGAACTTAACATTTAATCAATAATTAATGTGATGGAGTACCTGACAGTGATACAAATACTAAGAAAAAGGAAAACGTGTGAAGACTATACTTTTGGTTGGCGAAGGCATTGTTCAATATCTTGGAGGACAAGAACCTAAAAAAATGAAACTGTGGTTGGTGTGGTTTTGGTGAATTAGAGATTAATTAATTAAACGCGAAAATGAAGGTAGGTAGGTGATGACGCTGCTTTGCGTACGTCTGCGCCAATGGACTAATTTGACGTATTGTTTAAACTGGGCGTTGAATTAGGGTTATAGATCAAATGTATTGCTATTTAAATTAGATGAGGAATTGAATAGTTCTCGATACAGATTTCATGTTTAATAATTTTACTATGATTAAATCGTGATGCAACTTATATTAAAATAATAATAATTTAACAATTCTCGATCCTACTTAATTAGTTAGATTTCTTTGACCAAATATAATAATAATTATTATTAAACGATAATAAAATATATTAAAAATATCGTATCAAAACTTTATAACTCGCAAAATTAAAATAAAACATATTTTGTTTTTCATTTTTAAGTAAAAGCAATTATTGAGGGTAATAAATTTACCTTTAAAATAACAAAGCAGAAAGTGTATATGATGTAAACGTTTACTTTTACTGTTAAAGTTCATGTATTTGTGTTTCTCTTCTATCTTCATAAGAAAAATATTAAGAATTATGTTACTTTTTATCATAAGTCTCAATAAAGTAATTTGAATTTGAATAACTTAATTGGGAAATTTTTATTCAGTCAACAAGTGCATGAGAACTTGTTTAATTGGAACATATGATAACTTATTTAATTAGACAATTGTTACTTCAAAACTTAAAAAAAAAAAACAAAAAACAAAAAAACCAATTTGACCCGTTGATAGAACAAATTTCAAGATGATTTGGAGGATTTAACTTTTTCTTCGTTTTTTTTTTTGTTCTTGGTATAAGAACAAAATTTATATTTGATTTGTCTCCAACTAAATGTAGAGAAGCAGATATGGCTTCAACTAAAATTATCTGAAAAAAAAATAATTTAATAATAAAGAGTATTCGAAAGATGTCTTAATATTTATACAAAAAAGATGTTTATGCTTACTGTCTTCTAGTTGTTTTGGTACTCACCTTACTTTACACGATATCATTACAAAAAAAATATCTATCCCTCCCTATATTAGACGCAGTATACAAAATGTCATTAAGGTCTACCACCCGCAAGCACTAATATCCATCTATGTACTACCCTTATAATGTCCCTAAAAATGACAAATACTTGTAGTAGTTTTCCTTCAATTGTTTGATAGGTGAACCTTGTGCTACCAAATAGAATAATGATTATAGCACTTGCATCTAAATTTGCATCGAGACCAGCACCATGATAAGTCCATGTGAGTAATGAGATCTTATAATCGACAATGCCTCCACCTTAACATCACCAAAAGCCAAGACGTAGTTGGGACCACCAGTTCCAATATCTGATATAAATCTCACAAAACAAAATGCATCTGTGGAGTGTGCAACTTCTACATCTTAGTACTCTTGATCTAGTTAATTCATCCCATGTTATGTTGTGATTCCAGTATATAAGCTTGTTCTCCAAGTATTATCATGTAGAGAATCTTATCACCATAATTTTTTTTGTGTTTTGTAGCAGGTTTACCTGCTCTCCCGGTTAATAACTATGTACAGTCCTAACTAAAATATAGAGCAGACCTTTTACCTGTTACAAGGATGTTTCCCAGGCTTTATACATTACTTACTCTCTTTATCAAACCCAATTTATAGGTGACAGTTCCATTTTAAGTTAATGTTTTGAGACAGTGTAACTAATTAGAGTAATGTAAAATTCACTTTGTGATTTTTGTGCTTTATTTACACCTATTCTTTTAGTTGTGCCATCCAAAAGATTTCTTCTGCATCTACTCTCCTTCTTGGAAAACTATCTTGTTTTTTTTCTCCAAATCTCTCATATAATTGTCACCCATGCCATTTTTCACGCTAGCTTTTGATTGTTATCCAAAATGTGGAAATTTTGGAAGTGGTTTGCAATCATATTATTGTTACTCTCTTTTGATTATTCGATCAGCAAGTGTACGGAGTACTCAAATAATATAAAAAATAAGTACGAGTATTGTATGAACAGGAAACTGAATTGTAATTGATAATTGAAATTGTATCAAATTATAGTGAATAAAAAAATATATATAGAGAATGAGATTATACTAATTTCAATTGAATAACAGAATCTTAAATAAAACAATTAATGATTGAATGGATGAAATTTATATTAATGAAGATCTTGGGATTTAATTATATTAATCTTCTTCTTATACACTATTTTACTGTTAACATCATCTTCCTCAATGACCATTTTGCACAAATAAAAATCATTCAACCTAATTCCTCTAGTATTGAAATTCAAAAATTAAAATACCAAGTTCTGTCGCCAGTTACTTGAATATATTAATCCACATTAGGCACAGTTGCTATAAACAGCCATTACATTATAATTCATTTTTGAACCTATACACGTAATGTCAAAAGTGCATTCAAAGTTGAGAAATTACATTTAATCCCAATAATAAGGCACTTAGCTACTCATGGTAGCCATGAAAAATACAAGATGAAAGAAAAGAATAATAATCTCGTCCCCAAGCGGCAGCCATTAGCCATCAGTGAGTGATGATCCCTTTGACCTAGTTTTTAGATTTTTATAGCTTTTTTTTTCCTTCTTAGGTCAACATTTGCAACCGTTATTTTGTAGCAATAAATTTGGATTCTTTTCAACCCTAATCCTACACACCCACTTTTTTCAAAATTTATCTTAATTGGTCTTTTGTCCAATCTCTAGGTAAAGAATTATGCTAAGGGTAATACATTTAGACTCCAAAGGTGATGAAATATTTGTTTATTTTGATAAGTGGTTGGATTTTGTGATACTTTATAACATGATCTAATAGTATATATACCATCGTCTTCTTCTAGCCACACCCAAACATCATTGGTTTCTCTTTTCCATGTTACCCTGTATATTTGTGATAACAACTCATTTTCATTTTCTGTTTCCTAAGAAAAACTCTCTAGTCTCCATGTTAGGTTTCAATTTCAAGTATTATTGTTCCAATCACCTACTTCTCCCACAGTATAGTCCTTATAGAGTGAAATGAGATACAATTTAGGGAACCTTTCTTTTTGTATCTCTTTCGTATCCCACTTATCATCCCAAAATCTAACGTTTGTCCAATCACTTAGTTCCCACTTTATTCTACTATTAAACCAATTAGACATGGTGCCTTCGCCACATATTTTACATAAATCTCTCAACCACCAAAACTATTTTTGATAAGCTATATTGTCATCCATATTCCTCCATGAATCATGCCTAGAACGTATAACATCTTTCCACTATTCATTTTTCTTCAATTCAAGCCTCCATTTTCAGTTTACTAACATGACAATGTTAAACCTTTTTTTTTTATGTCTTTTATACCCGTTCACCTTCCTTTTTTGGTTTGCATACATTTGTCCATTTAACTCATGATATTTTCCTTCCTTCACTACCCATCCCCATAAGATTTTTTCTTGTATTCTTGTTATTTATTTACATACACTTTTAGGAACTTTATAAAATGATATATAGAATGATGGCAGCGCTGAAAGCACACATTTTATCAAACATACACGACTTGCAAATGACAGTAGTCTACCTTTCCATTTAGTTAGCCTATTCTTAATTTCATCAATGATATGTTTCCAAAATTGAACTCTTCTGGTTTCCCCTATTGTTATTTTGAAGTATTTGAATGGTATTAACATGTAGCTACAATTGATACAACACATCCTTGAGTACACCTATTACAACTATTTAACTTTTATGGAACTTGTAGACTATAAATCATTTCAAAATTGCACAAAATGATTTTTATTGCCATAGTATTTTGGTACTTAGGCTCACAAAAGATTAAGGTGTCATTTACAAACTCTAGTAGGGCAACTTCTACACACTTCCTTCCCACTTTCACTCCATGGAAGAGGTTTTTCTTAATAGTTTTCCTAACCATACCAACTAGACCTTTTGCTACTATTAGAAACGGTAATGATGTCATTGAGTCACCTTGTCTTAATCCCCTCCTAGGTTTACATTCCTCTTTACGACTATTATTCATCAGAAGTGAGATTGTAGAAGATTTTAAATAAGATTTTATCTATTTTATTCATATACTCTTTAAGACTTTTTCATAGTCCACTTTTACTATAACCCGTCTTTAAGTGATAAGGTGATTCATTTTTCACAAAATGTTATCTAATAAGCCTTGTCCACTTAAAAAAGTTGATTGGTTGTTGTATATCAATCCTAAAATTATGCTCTTTATCCTATTTATCAAAATCTTAGAGATAATATTATAAAGCAGGACACCAAAGTATAGGGCTAAATTCATTCAAACTAAGTGGGTTATCTTTTTAATACTAAAGACTAGAAATGATGCATTACACTTAGTATGAATCCCGGATTATTAGAAATTTTGACTGCATTTATAACCTCCCTCTTTAAAGTCTCACCGTTACATTTTATAAAGTGGATTTTATATGCATATGGACCCATTTTTTTTCTGCTTCCACAGTGACTCAACCTTCAATATTTCTTGGTCAGAACAATTTCTACACAACTATTCATTTTATGCAGCAGAGATTGATGAAAATTGGATTTCGTCGTGATTCAATCGACGTCCATGTTCTACTAAGGAGCGGGTGTCACTCTTGAGTCGTTAAAACACTTTTTCACATTTATTATTCCACTGAACTTTTTTGTGATGTTTTGAATTGTTTAAAAAATGATTTAATTTCTCAACCAACTTAGAAATATTTTTTCACGTCTATCATTCCACTAAACATCGTCATTGTGTTGTAATGTTAATTATCTTTAATAATCCTTCAAATGTAATGGCTCCCGTGCAAATAATTTTAACCATCAAATTGAAAAGAACCCATGATATTTGGAAAATCATAAGGAACCAAAAGATAATTTCACTTTGGACATTGAATAAAATTACAAAAAAAAATATTTAATAATGACTTATTTGGTAAAAACAAACTGAAAATTAAGGAGGTTCCAATAATCATGTTTACGATAAACATGCAAGGAGTACGTGCATTGGTCCTCGTGGTGGTGCATGACAACTCCATTGGTGATGCAACTTTCAATATTGTTATCGCTAATATGTGGTGCATCTTTATAGGCCACCACCAACCTCAACGAGTGGCAGGGAGGACAAATCTTCCAAGTTCAGGAACTATAATGCCAACTTGAATTATATATAGGGAGATAAATAATTTTTTTTATTAACCACACAAATTACATTCCATCATTTCTATTTGTAACAATGAAATTCTTTAAATCAAGGAGATAAAAGTTTATTGAAACAAATAGGAAAACTTTAAAGATATTTTTTTTTTCAAATTAATATGGATATCTTAAGGATGTTTTCATCATAATAATTTTCTATTTACAATAAATAAAGTAGGAAAATCTCAAACATACATTAAAAGTTTTAAAAAGGATCTAAACATTTCGTACAATCAAAAAATATCATTGAAGTCCACTTTCTAATATGATATTAAAATTTATTCTGGATTTATTAAAAGGTTACCTGGGTGTTATTCCCATACTAAACCCAATAGTTTTAGAGGTAAAAAAGTGTCTTGGAAAAACTCATGTCTCACATTGGCTTAAAAATAATGTCAGAATATAAATATAAATAATTTTCACTTTATAAACTAATTTTGTAAAGTTGAATTAAAGTTAATTCACATTTTA
>Ga0099825_1008396_pt1 | contig 12238 bp, 9 predicted proteins | sample SiratroredBW_FD_76838 | JGI IMG/M metagenome (GOLD analysis project Ga0099825, IMG submission 76838) | Root nodule microbial communities of legume samples collected from California, USA - Siratro red BW | ecosystem: Host-associated > Plants > Roots > Nodule | place: USA: California | collected...
AATCGATTGAATGGTTTGTTCAATTAATTGAACTGTGACAGCTAAGCTGTTTTTAAAACTGATTTGGGTATTTAAAGGAATGGGCACTATCATTTTTAGTGATCCAAGATTTTCGAAACGCATTCCTTGAGATTTTCTAAGAGAGATATAGCGCCCCTTTTGTCTGATCATCCTTTGACAATGCTTTTCAAATCAAGAAACCTCCAAGAACGTGAATCTTTAAAGCATCCTTGAGTGAGGTTCTTACTACTTTGGTTCTAGACCAAAGCTAAGTTTTCTACACCTGATCTTCATTCTTTGTAATCTGTTTTGTGTAGAAGTACTGTGTGATCAATTCCTGATCTTGCTGTTTTGTAATCTGTTTGTTGTTTTTCAATTACTGGGTCTGTAATTGAGTTGGTGTAGTGGGCTTCTGCACTGGTCTCACATCTGCTGAGGGGTTCAATAGAGTGTGAGTGCTACAGGGAGCAGTGTTGCTTGCGGACTGCAAGTGTTGTGGTGTAGTGGGTTTTTGCACTGGTTACACACTAGCTGAGGGGTTCAGTGAGGTGTGGGTTTACTGCTGGGAGCGGTTTGTAACTTGTTGGGAGCAAGGGTTGAAAACTGATCTTGTGATCTTTTTAGTGGAAATCTTTGCTAGTTTGCAAAGGACTGGACATAGCCCTTGAGGAAGGGTGAACAAGTATAATTCTTTGTGTTCTTGATTTCCTCTTCTCTTTTCTTGATCTTTTTACTATCTGCTTGCTTTCGATTAATAAACTGTTTACTGAATCTGTTTACAAATAATTTAATCAACTGTGTTTCTAGGTTATTTCTAATCTACTGGATTGTGTTTAATCATCTTGAATCTAGATTAACAAATTTCTATACTGAAACTGTTTTCTGGGTTTATCTTTAATAATTTCCGTTGTGCACAATTGATTGTTTACTGGCCAGAATTACACGAGTTGATTGATTGAATTAAGAATTTTCATTCTCTATTTCAAGAACAAATCAGATTTGCGAAAAGATTTTGAAAGTTCAATTCACTCCCTCTCTTCAACTCAGTATAAACCTTATTTTACAGTTGTTTCGGGGTTGTTTCGTGGCTGTATTTAATGCAGTTTGGGCTGTTTTTGGTGGCTATTTTCGGTGTAGTTTGGGTGCTGTTTTGTGGCTTTTTTTGGTGCAGTTTTGCGTGTTATTTTTAGTACAGTTTGGGTGCTATTTTTGGTGCAGTTTGGGTGCTATTTTGGATGCTGTTTGGGTGCTGTTTTCAGTGCTATTTTTGGTGCAGTTTGGGACTGTTTTAGGTGCTGTTTGGGGCTGTTTTGGTGGCTATTTTCAGTGCAGTTTGGGTGCTGTTTTTAGTGCTGTTTGGGTCTTGTTTTTGGTATAATTTGGGTGTTGTTTGGGGCTATTTTCGGTGCAGTTTGGGTGTTGTTTTTGGTGGTTGTGAGGTGACGTGAGAGAGAGTGAATAGAAAGAGAAAGAATGAAGACGTATATCCATGTTTGCAAAAAGATAAAATAGAGACAAACAAATAAACAAATCATATCATTCGACAAACCCATGCAACATTATGTCCCTTCCATCATGAAAATCATACCTCCGAAGCGTTTTGTTCTTCCCTTTTTGTTGTTTCACAAGCTCTTGTTACTTCCTTTTTTCAACCGTTTCCTTCTCTAGTGAAGAATAGCATGATCTCTTATTTTTTTTCGAACACTTCTCTCATCCTTTTTCTTTTTTTTTTTTTTTTTGTGTTTTTTTCTCCCTTAAAGAGAGCCCTCTCTTTTTATTTCCCAAAAGGCCCCTGCCTTTTCATTTCCCAATAGACTATGCCTTTTTTACTTCCCAAGAAAAAATCATGCCTCTTCACTACCCAAGAAATCTCATGCCTCTTTACTTCACAAGAAATCTCATGCCTCTTCATTTCCAAATTATTTATTTTTATTTTTTTATTACTTTTTTTTAACGAAAATAATTTTTTTAGAACACTTTTGAAATAAAGTTTACCCGGACGAAATTGGGTATTGACAGCTGCCTCTCTTTACTTAAATTTTACTGGATAATTTGAAAATTAATATTTTCATATCATTAGAGTAAAAGTTAAGTAAAGACAAAAACACTAGTTTTGTTTGGATTGTAAGTGAAAAAGAAAATTTCAAGCAACCAGGTCATTCTCGAGAAGAGAGGTCACCATTTGAAAAATTTAGAAAATGGAGAGTGAGGTCGAGACCTTGGACTGAGCCTAGGGGGTCACACCCCATAACATGACAAGAGAACTTAAAACGACGTCATAACCTTGACCTTTTGAGGACGAGAGGGCTATGCATCCAACCATGGTTGAGACCTTGACTTTATACAAAGACGAGAGGGTCATATGCCATTTTTTGCAGAAAAAGAAATGCGAGATCGCAACCTTGACTTTCTGAGGACGAAAGGGTTACGAATCTTCACTAGAGATTGAAATCTTATATCGAGAGGATCATCGCTCCAACCATAATGTTGACCATGAACTAGCGGGCCACACCTAACAATCATGAGCCCGAAATCTTGTATCGAGAGGATTACCGTATCTTCATTTGAGACCTTGGATCGTGAGGGTCTTCTGAAAAATGTGAAATCCAGATCACGAATCTTCACTAGACATATAAATCTTGTATCGAGAGGATCATCACTCCAAACATAAGGTTAACCTTGAACCAGCGGGCCTCTTAACAGCATGAGACCAGGATCTTGTATCGAGAGGATCACCGTATCTTTATTTGAGACCTTGTACTGAGAGGGTCTTCTGAAAACATGTGAGTTTGAGATCTTGTATCGAGAGGACGACAAATCTTCACTTGAGATATAGATCTTGTATCAAGAGGATCTCATCACTCCAAACATAAGGTCGACCTTGAACCAGCAGGCCACAACAATCAACATGAGACCGGGATCTTGTATCGAGAGGATCACCGTATCTTCACTTCAGACCTTGTATCAAGAGGGTCTCCTGAAAAAAATGTGAGTTTGAGATCTTGTATTGAGAGGATAACAAATCTTCAATGGAGATATAGATCTAGTATCAAAAGGATCATCACTCCAAACATAAGGTCAACCTTAAACCAGCGGGCCACACCTATCAACATGAGACCGGGATCATGTATCGAGAGGATCACCGTATCTTCACTTGAGACCTTGTACCGAGAGGGTCTTCTGAAAACATGTGAGTTCAAGATCTTGTATCGAGAGGATCACGAATCTTCACTGGAGATATTGTATCGAGAGGATCATCACTGCAAACATAAGGTTGACCATGAACCAGCGGCGCACACCTAACAGCATGAGAACGGGATCTTGTATCGAGAGGATCACCGTATCCTCACTTGAGACCTTATATCGAGAGGGTCTACTGAAAACATGTGAGTTCGAGATCTTGTATCGAGAGGATCACGAATCTTCAATGGAGATATAAATCTTGTATCAAGAGGATCATCACTCCAAACATAAGGTCAACCTTGAACCAACGGGCCACACCTATCAACATGAGACCGGGATCTTGTATCGAGAGGATCATTGTATCTTCACTTGAGACCTTGTATCGAGAGGGTCTTCTGAAAAAATGTGAGTTCGAGATCTTGTATCGAAAGGATCACGAATCTTCATTGGAGATATAGATCTTGTATCGAGAGGATCGTCACTCCAAACATCAGGTTGACCTTGAACCAGCGGGCCACTTAACATCATGAGACCGGGATCTTGTATCGAGAGGATCACTGTATCATCATTTGAGACCTTCTATTGAGAGAGTCTTTTGCAAAAATGTGAGTTCGAGATCTTGTATCGCAAGGATCACGAATCTTCACTGGAGATATAGATGTTGTATCGAGAGGATCATCACTCCAAACATAAGGTTGACCATGAAACAGCGGGTCGCACCTAACAACATGAGAACGGGATCTTGTATCGAGAGAATCACCGTATCCTCACTTGAGACCTTATATCGAGAGGGTCTTCTAAAAACATGTGAGTTCGAGATCTTGTATCGAGAGGATCACGAATCTTCACTTGAGATATAGATCACGTATCGAGAGGATTATCACTCCAAACATAAGGTCGACCTTGAACCAGCGGGTCGCACCTATCAACATGAAACCGGGATCTTGTATCGAGAGGATCACCATATCTTCATTTGAGACCTTGTACCGAGAGGGTCTTCTGATAACATGTGAGTTCGAGATCTTGTATCGAGAGGATCACGAATCTTCACTGGAGATATAGATCTTGTATCGAGAGGATCATCACTCTAAAGATAAGGTTGACGTTGAACCTGCGGGCCACCTAACAGCATGAGACCGGGATCTTGTATCGAGATGATCACGGTATCTTCATTTGAGACCTTGTATCGAGAGGGTCTTGAATTATTTGAAATTGCTAAGACCTTGTCCTTTTCAAAGACGAGAGGGTCCTGAATTATCGAATTTGTTGAGACCTTGTCCTTTTGAAAGACGAGAGGGTCTTGAATTATCTTAAACTGCTGAGACCTAGTCCTTTTTCGAGACGAGAGGGTCGTAAAATATTTAAAACTGCTGGGACCTTGTCCTTTTCAGAGACGAGAGGGTCATAAATTATTTGAAACTGCTGAGACCTTGTCCTTTTCAGAGACGAGAAGATCATTGCTGAAAATTATTCTTTGGAGAAATTGAGCGTGATGATATGCATGTATGAAATTTGATCTTTTTTCTAGATGAAAATGCATGTTGAATGCATGGCAATTGATTTTGTTCTTTGGAAGAATGCATATATGAATACATGCTATTTTGAGTAAATGCATATACTGATGCATGATTAAATGAATGGATGAAATTTTGAGGAATTTTTCTTTTGAATTATGCATGTGTTAATGCATGAAACTCTGAGTAGATTGTTCGAATGTATGCATGTGTGGATTTAATATAAATATGAAAAGTGCATGTATGGATACATGAATGTATGCAATATTTTTTCATTTTTGTTTGAATTGAAAGCATGTATGCACGTATAAATGCAGGTGATTCTATTTTATTTTATTTTTTAGAATGCATGTAAAATGCGTCAGACTATATGAGAATGCATATATGAAGGCATGTGAGATTGAGACCTTAGCCATGCCGAGAGAGTCACAAACCACCTTTTTTGAAAAGAAATGTGAGAACGGGACCTTAGCAATGCCGAGAGAATCATGAACCACTTTTTTGAAAAGATAATGCGAGAATGTAACTTTGGTCATACCGAGAGGGTCACAAACTACTTTTTGAAAAGATTGATGAAACTTTGAGTTTCTTCTGCATGAAAACTTTGGAAATGCAAATATGAAAATTTTTAGAGTGCGTGAATGCGTGAAATTTTTGAGTCTGCATATATTAATGCAAAAAATTATTGGAGAAAATGCACTTATGAATGCATAAAAAAAATTTGAATTTGCATATATTGATGCATAAAATTATTATGTTTTTAGAGTGCATGGATGAATGCATGAAACCCTTTTTTTTCAGTTTTACCTTTTGTTTGAATGAAAATACATGTATGAATGCATGAGATTTTGTTTTTCATTCTTGAATGAAAATGAGATTTTATTCTTCCTTTTTAATTCATGTAAAAAAATGGATCAGACTCTATGAAAAGCATTTAAGAATGCATGAGACTTCATTTTGATAATTTGTTTGATGAGAATGTATGTACAGATGAATGAGACTTTATTTTGATCATTTTTTTATGAGAATGAATGTACAGATGCATGAGACTTTATTTTGATCATTTTTTTATGAGACTTTATTTTTTGCAATGTTGACACTTTTAGAAAGAAATGCATAGGTGCAATGAGGGTGCACGAATGTATGCATGAGACTCTTTTTTATCGATATTTGTCCCTTTTCAAATGCATGTATGTCATTAGAGTGCATAGATGAATGGACAAAACTCCATTTTGTTATTTTTGTTCAATTTTTTATTTTTGAATGAGAATGCATGTGTAAATGCATCAGACTATATGAAAATACATGAATAAATGCATGAGAGTTTATTTTTTCCATTTTTAAACAAGAATGCATGAATGAGTGCATGAGACTTTTTTTTTTATCAATTTTTGTCCCTTTTCAAATGCATGTACGTCATGAGAGTGCATAAATGAATGCACGAAACTCAATTTTGTCATTTTTTTTAATTTCTTATTTTTGAATGAGAATGCATGTGTAGTGCATCCGACTATATGAAAAATGCATGCATGAATGCATGAATGCATGAGTTTATTTTTTCCATTTTTGAACAAGAATACATGAATGAGTGCATGAGACTCTGTTTCTTCTATGGATGAGAATGCATGTACAAATACATTAGAGTCTATGAAATGCATGTAAGGATGCATGAGACTTTTGAATGCCATGAGTGTGCACAAGACTATTTTTTTCGCAATGTTGATATCAAAGAATGTTTATGCTAAAGATAGTGTATGAATGTATGCATGAGGCTATTTTTTCATTTTTTCTTTTTATTTTTTTTATTTTTTTTATGTAACATTCGGAGTCAATTATTCTCTTTATCATCGTTGAATTCATTTGAAATTTGTTCTTGAAAATAATGGATGTTGCAAATCCTGAAGTTATTGTTAAAACTGGAGCATTATTGACTTTTTCTTTAAAACATTTTTAATGCCTGCATGAATCCATTGGTGGATGAAATATGTGGGATGGAAGGTTGAAGAGGTTTGAAAGGAAAACTGGGATCGGACAACCTCACATATGTTATCATTCACATGCCCTCTGAAAATTTTATGCAAGGTGAGAAACGGAATTTGCCTCAATTTTGTGAATGACTTATTTGCAGGGTAAAATGAGGATTGACTGGTGCAACATTGTATAGAGAAAATTTGCATCTCTAAAAGAAAGAAAAAAACAAATGAAAACTGCCCTAGTTTATATGTGCAAGGGTGAAGGATAAAGTTTGGATGACAAATGATTTTGTTTTTTTTTTTTGTTTTTTGTATGATGGACAAAAAGGATCGCAGCACCCTATAGATAAAAACTGTATCTCAAAAATGGAAGATTTTGTATGGATGGAAGATGCCCCGGTTTTGGTGTATGGGGTAAGGCTAGATGAAGTGGGGATTACTTATTTGTCGGGTAGGATGAAGATTGACTGGTGCAATATCATATAAAGAAAATTACATCCTTAAAAGGAAAAACAAATGAAATCTGCCTCAGTTTAGACGTGTAGGGATGATGATGAAGTCTCAATGGGAGGTGCTTGGTTTTTTGTAAGGTGGAAAGAAGGGATTTCCCCAGTGTAGTGTTTTCTCAGATAACAAAGGGTTGTCTTGTGAGAGGAGCTTTTCGAACAACTTTTTTTTTTAAACAAAGGGTTGTCAAGAAAGGGATATGAAGGCTCAAAGATTATTTGTTGGGGTTTTAAAATTTTTTGAAACAAGAATCATTAGCTAGGCATTGCATCAGATCCAGTCAAAGGTTCTTTCATAAGTATTCTACTCTTTTCATTTTTTGATTTTTTTTTTTGACTTCGTGATGACATTCTTGGTTGTGAATTCACATCATCCTTTGACAGATTTTTCATTTGATTTTTTAAGAGTCTTTGATGAACACCTTGACTAGAGTTTTATCTTTGTGATGATCCTTGCTTAGGGACTTTTGAAAATAAATATTTTTTGGCTCAAAAAGGGTACAATGGATTTGTTTTTTTTTTTTTTTTGCTTTTTGGAAAAAGAAACATGGCCATACGTCATTTCAAATCACGATTGCTTTATTTTCAAAAAGATTAACCCTGAGACAAAATTCAACGAATCCCAACACATGCCATTTTTATCTTCTTTTTGTTTACTATTGATTTTCTTTATTGTCCTTTCTTTTGCCTAGATTGCCCTTACAGGTTTTCAATCTAGTGGACTTTTATTATGTTATTGCTCCCAAAGATTGGAGATCAACCATTCAGCCAACCGAGATAAACAATACATTTATTCCTGGTGTGATACTCTTGTTTTGTCATTTCAAGTGATGATGACAACCTACTGAGACAGATCCTTTTGTTTTGGAATTTTGGGATGAGGAATGGCTAGAGGATTTCAAGCAACATGCATGCAAATGTTTCATTGGAAATTGTCAACTTTTACCCTTTAAATTGTGAAAATACAACATCCTTATGTCTTTAATTGTTTTTTGAACTATGAATTCAAAGATTGTATCAGAAAAAATAATTAACTCCGCCATGGGATCACTTTTTTTTTTATTTATTATTTTTTTTAAATGCAATTTTTTTAAAAACTATTTTCGAAATTCCTTCAAAGAAAAAAGTGTTGCGGAATGAGATATGGATGCATGTAAAGATGTATGATGCAAATGTCTAAATCTATGATGCATGTTTAATTATTTGATGCATATATAAATCTATGATGCATGTTTAAATGCATGCCAAACCAACTAATTTATGCATGTGACGACTTACGGATGAATGTCATGCATGATACAAAACGATAATGCAAAAATTTATGAAATTAAAAATTATATACATGCTACCATGAATGTATGAATGAAGATAAAATGTGAATGCGTGTTTTTACATACAATGTTGAGTAACATGATATGCAACTAACAACATGACCGACATGACCTAAACAGAATGAGAAGCAATGCATGCTTGTACTTAAAGAGGTACTTATTCATGATATGTGGATGTAAATGTGATGCCCTTATTAATATGTACAAGAAAGTGGTGAAGGGAAGAGCAATGCAACATTCTCCCTTTGTGCCCTAAATCAGAGTTAGCATAGCAGCGCTTAAGATCTAGGCCTATAAATGTATACTCACATAGGGTGGCTCCTAATCCCTACAGGTATAAGGCCACTAGAGCTATGGCTCACTTCACCACATTACTCATAACAGCTGGTAAACAACTTGCATATGAGCATGTGAATTAAGCAAACAAACTCTAGCTAAGGTTCTCGCAAAAACTGAGAAAGGAAGTACATCCTGTCAGTATTGCTACACAACCCTTTCTATTTCTATGCTCATTCAGACCCGGGTATAGAACCGCACTCATGACATGCAATTATGAAATGTGTGTGTGAAAAGGGAGAGTTATGCATACAACCCCTCACCTGCAAAACAACCAGAAAATTTCGCAGACAGATATATAACATGTCGCCTACCCTAGGATTCAATATTCCGGCAATAAAAAAATAACAATCATATATAGAAAAAAGAAAGGAAAAGACCAACATTTGGAAGAACACACTCAATTTTACTTATTCAATTAAATTGGCCTGACTCTCAAAAATGTCCCCAGTGGAGTCGCCGTCTGTCCCAACTGGGATCACGACGGGGACACGGCGATCTGAAAAAATATTAATTAATAAAACAATGGAGTCGCCACCATAGTTTTTATGGAAAACTATGGAAATACTAAAAAAAGAGGATAAGGCTAGTTTACAAAAACCGGATCTAGATTCGGGAGTCGGTTACGTGTGAGGAAGGTATTAGCACCCCGACAATGCCCGTCCTAAGACGGTACTTTTAATTAAATAAATAAACCGAGTGCGATTTTTCAAAAGATTTATTTTCCCAAGACAAATATTAAGATAAAATAAACAAAATATTTTTTTTAGTTTTGGGCCCGACAAGGTTTGACTTTGCTCCTACGTATCTCCATCAGGGATGGAGAATCAGGGTTACGTAGTTCTTTGTAGAAAATTGTTTGTTTCTTGATATTTTTAATTTTTGGAAATTTTATATTTATATTTTTGAAAATTTGGTATATTTTATTTTTTTATATTTTTAGAACATTTAGCGTTTTTTAAAGTTAAACTTCATTTGAATATCGGTTGACGCGTACGGCCCTTTGATATTCCAAAAGAAGTTAAAATTTTTCGAATTAATTCTCGTATGACGCGAGCAGTCAATTAAGAAATTAATCAAAAAGTGCAGGCTGTTTTTGGTGGCTATTTTCGGTGTAGTTTGGGTGCTGTTTTGTGGCTGTTTTTGGTGCTGTTTTTGGTGCAATTTTGCGTGCTGTTTTTAGTGCAGTTTGGGTGTTGTTTTTGGTGCTGTTTAGGTGCTGTTTTAGGTGCTATTTTCGGTGCAGTTTGGGACTGTTTTGGATGCTATTTGGGGCTGTTTTGGTGGCTATTTTTGGTGCAGTTTGGGTGCTATTTTTAGTGTAGTTTGGGTGCGATTTGGGGCTGTTTTGGTGGCTATTTTTGGTGCAGTTTCGGTGCTGTTTGGGTGTTGTTTTTGGTGCAGTTTGGGTATTGTTTTTGGTACAACTTGGGTGCTGTTTGGGGCTGTTTTCGGTGCAGTTTGGGTGCTATTTTTGGTGGTTGTGAGGTGACGTGAGAGAGAGTGAATAGAAAGAGAAAGAATGAAGACATATATGCATGTTTGCAAAAAGATAAAATAGAGACAAACAAATCATATCATTCGACAAACCCATGCAACATTATGTCTCTTCTATCATGAAAATCATACCTCAGAAGTGTTTTGTTCTTCCCATTTCGTTGCTTGACAAGCTCTTGTTACTTCTTTTTTTGAACGGTTTCCCTCTCCAGTAAAGAATAGCATGATCTCTTCTTTTTTTTCAAACACTTCTCTCCTCTTTTTTCTTTTTTTTTTTCATTTTTGTGTTTTTTTCTCCCTTAAAAAGAGCCCTCTCTTTTTATTTCCCAAAAGACTCCTGCCTTTTCATTTCCGAAGAGACCATGCCGTTTTTACTTCCCAAGAAAAAATCATGCCTCTTCACTTCCTAAGAAATCTCATGCCTCTTTACTTCTCAAGAAATCTCATGCCTCTTTATTTCCAAATTTTTTATTTTTATTTTTTTTGTTACTTTTTTTTAAGGAAAATAATTTTTTTTAGAACACTTTTGAAATAAAGTTTACCCGGACGAAATTGGGTGTTGACAGTAGTACATTAAAATTTGTTTATAAAAATAGGTAATATTTAGCCATCGAAATTTCTTTAACTTTAGTCACCGTTTTAGTCACCGAAATTTATTTCTTTTGTCACCGAATTAGCTATCGATAAATATTTCCGTTTAGTCACCGCTTTAGCTATCGAAATTCCTTTCAATTTAGCTGCCAATTTCGCCACTGAAATTTATTTCATTTTAGCCACCGAATTAGGCACTAATAATTATTTCATTTTAGCTACCACTTTAGCCGCCAACTTTTATTTTATTTTAGCCACCAACTTAGCTACCAATATTTCATAAGTTTTCGGTTGCCAAATTGGTCTCCAAAAAATGTTTGCGACCAAACATTTTGTCACCGATTTCACGATTACATAATCGGTTGCTAAATTGCGAGCACCCAAAAATTCGGTCTCTAACTATTTAGCAACTAGAATTTTTATCACTACTTATTTTCGGTCGCTATTTCGGTGACTAGTATATTTAACAATCGATTTTTGTTATTTAGCGACCAATTTCGGTAATCACTACAACGTAATTTTTTTTAGTGTTTAGAGGGTCCATTTTATAACAAGTATAATCTTAGAAGTCCTTGCAAATATGAATTTTGTTAGTTTTTAAATCAAAATATCATGTTTTTAAAGTGTTTATTTGAAAGTATATTAAAAAAAAAAAATTTACTTTACAAATAAATAGTTTCTAAAATGTATATTCTTTACTCAAAATATCATAATTTTGAAATGTTTATTTGTAATACATTAAAATCTAATTTATAAAGAGATCTTTTGGAATATTGCAAAGAAATGGTGTTTGTGTAAATTCCATGGTTCTTAGCATACAATAACAAATACTAAAGTGTGGAGATCTAGAATTTTTGTATCATATTGCCTCCATTGATGACAATGAAATATACTCTTATGTTGTTGGAGGTGGAAATAAAAAAGAAAATGTGTATGGACTTGGTGTATTGAGGAAGAGGTTTAGTTCTTTCAAGAGTGTTGACCCTACTACAAATCAACCTTTACTAGTCCATTAAATAGAAGAAATGCATGAAACTATCTAAAAGTTAAATGGTGAACTTATGATAAAGAGTGTCAAGGAACGGACACTTGAAGAAAAGATGGATCAATTGATAACATATCATGAGCAGATGAAACTCGTCTTCCAGCATATTCAAGTCGATAATTTGATGCCAGGTCCTTCAAATCGTAATCCTAATGAACATCATTGAGAAGACCACACTACATTGGACTATTTTTAGTTTGCTTACAACACTTACATTACTTTTCATTATGTAATATGTTTATGCTACTATTTTTTATGTTAT
>Ga0099825_1008398_pt1 | contig 12237 bp, 6 predicted proteins | sample SiratroredBW_FD_76838 | JGI IMG/M metagenome (GOLD analysis project Ga0099825, IMG submission 76838) | Root nodule microbial communities of legume samples collected from California, USA - Siratro red BW | ecosystem: Host-associated > Plants > Roots > Nodule | place: USA: California | collected...
AAACAAAAAAACAAAAAAAAAAAAAAAAAAAAAAAAAAAAAAAAAAAAAAAAAAAAAAAAAAAAAAAAAAAAAAAAAAAAAAAAAAAAAAAAAAAAAAAAAAAAAAAAAAAAAAAAAAAAACTAAGTCAAATAAACATAAAATAATATTTGCACTAGAAAAATTATTGAATGGTCCAGAACCACCATGCACTCACAGTGTAAAAGGCATATGATCAAAACTTTAGATAAAAGTTGGAGTTGAAGTCTTCAATTTTATACAATATAACAGTAGGTATGACTCTTTAAGATAAATATAGTAAAAGTCACAAGTTTTCCATACACGGTGATGTGATCGGATGACATGCATGGCCTTTTTCTCTTATTAACTCTTTCCCATAGTTTGACGATCTCGAATAAATATGCCAAGTCACAACTATTTTAAAAGTCATAACTATTTTGCCATAACTAGTTTAAGTCATAATTAGTATTTACAATAACTAATTAATGATTTATGAACAATTGAGGGTGTAATCATAACCAGTACCCTTAGGGTGGTTAAAGAATAAAAAACAGTTTTTTAACTGCATACAGGGAAATTCAATCCCTGTAACTTTAATATTCTCCCAGATAATTTTCAATAAAAAATAAAAAATTCTTCTTATATCCTTAACCAGCCTTCAGCACCGATCACCAAGAATCTAATATTTTCAACAGCCAAGTCATGAAAACTAAATTCTAACGTAAAATAAAATAAATTGGTCAAGGTGCTGTCAGTTTAGTTTTTCAAAATCCCCTCCAATCAGTATTAAATTTTGTGAGACTATCTTATTTTAAAATAATTTTAAGGAATAATTTAACGACAAATCAAGTTTATTTTGTCATCAAGTTATAATATAACAGACCAATCTAAATTTTTTACGTATTAAAAACTAAATCAGAATTTTCATTTTTCTAGGACTAAATTGATCATTTTACGAGGTAAAACAGAGCAGAAAAAGACCTAAGTCCGACTTACAGTAACCAACTTGGGGTCAAACTTGACGGCGGCGCGGCCATCAAGCGGCGAAACGGCGGCGCTTTTCACGCCGTTAAGGCCCCCGACAACGGCCTCGACGGAATTCACGCACGAAGCACACTTGATGTCGCTCAGTTGAAACGTGACGGTCCTAACGGCGGCGGCGGCGGCTTCCGGAGCCTGCAACAGCGGTACCTTGAGTTCGCCAATCCCGTTAGGTTCCATCGAAAGATTCGAAATTGAAAGAAACCCAATTCAGAAAAGCAGAGAGGGAATTTGGAAAATAGGAAAAGGGAGAGAAAGATAGGGTTGGGAGATTCGGAGAATCTTTGGGGAAGATAAGGATAAAAGGGGTGACATGAGAGATGAGAGTAGTGCGTGGAGTTGAGGTTGGAAGTTGGAATCCTCGCTCAATGGTTTTGTTTTGAACTTTTGAATTTGTAACTGTCTCATCGTTTCTTTCCCACCAAGTTTTGGTCTTCCACTTCTACCCTTGTTGAAATTAAAGATGGCATAGTTTATAATAACCTATTTAAAATAATAATTAATATCTTAGAATGAGAAGGTATCCATTATTTTAAGAGTAAGGGAAAAGAGTTATTTTGTGTTCATATATTGTAACTTTTTTTTCCTCATTAATATATATAATGTTTGTTAAAAATAGGAATGAAAGAATAGCATAAATAAAATGTAAGAGACATCATAAAAAATATGTTATATTTCTCACTTCTCCTCATTAATATATATATATATATATATATATATATAACAGTTTTAAAAGCATAAATTTGAAGGCAAAAGAAAAACAAAAAATTGGTTTGGGGCATGAATTAACAAATATTATAATTTTTTCTTCCTCAACCGACTGTCTACTTACCATTCTATAATTGTAACTTTAACTGAATATTAAAGTGAGAATTGAATTATTTATTAAAGAATGTAAGTAATAATAGAAAAAAATTACGAGATGTAAATGAATGAGCAAAAACAAAAAAGAATACACGGAAAAAAAATTAGAGAAGCAGATTATGTGTTTCTTCCTGGTATGATCTTCTATTTTTCTATTTTCTTTAATCTTTTTATAACTGTTACATATGGCAACGACAAGGAGTTGAGAATTAAATATATATATATATATATATATATATATATATATATATATATATATATATATATATATATATATATATATATATGTGTGTGTGTGTAAAAAAATAAAATAAAATTAGTTAATAAAAATAAAATAATATATATATGTAAAATAATAGAAAAAAAAATAAAATTGTCAGTTTTAAAATTGCTCTCCACTTATTTAATCTTTTTAATTTTTCTCTTAACTCCCCCACATAATAATAATAATAGAAAAATAATAATAATAATTAATAAAATAAATAAAAGTTTTAAAAATCGTGCTAACACTACACGAAAAAAACTATTTAGAGATGTGGGAGGTGAAAAATGTCTTATGAAAAACGTTTTGTTTTTTAAAGACATTTCACGCCCCTACAAGTCACGTTTTTTGTAAAAGCTTTTTGTATTATGGAAAATATTTTTTGTAAGAGATTTTTGTATTATGAAAAACCTTTTTTTAAAGAAGGTTTTGTATTATGAAAAACATTTTCCATAAGAGATTTTTGTATTATGAAAAATGTTTTCCGTAAAAGGTTATGGAAAACATTTTCTATAAAAGGTTTTTGTATTATAAAAAATGTTTTCTATAAGAGGTTTTTATATTATGGAAAACGTCTTTGCTAAGAGGTTTTTGTATTATGGAAAACGTATTCTGAAAGAAGGGGTGTGAGGACGAGTGCTTACAGAAAACGTTTCCCATATAAGGAGATACAAGAAATGTTTTCTGTAAGCACTTGTTCTCACAACCCCCTTTTTCGAAAAATGTTTTCCATAATACAAAAACCTTTTACAAAAAATATTTTTCGTAAGACATTTCACACACCTCACAACTCATTCCGGAATCCATTCTCAAGATACGAATATTACAACAACCTTATACCCACCCTGCACCCCATACGTAATACGAAAACAGAAGTCACTTACCTCCCACTCACAATGATGATGCTAGAGAAGCTTTCTTTGCAACACCCACCACGCGGTCGTCGGAGAATGTCTACACCACTTAACAGCAGTCACTACATCATCTTCTTTTGAATATTCTAATAAGGATATTTATGATATTATGATATTTTAATGGGATGCACGAAGAAAATGTGGGGTGTAGGAAATAATTATTCAATAACATTCGTCCCAAAAGTAGTCCCAAAAAAAAAACTATAAAATATAAAAAATGAGAGGGCTTGTTTGTGAAGATGGGCTTTGGCCTTATGAATCTCTTACTGCACCCAACCTCACTTAAAAAAATTAAAAAGATAATAATGATAATGATAATGAAAATAAAGGATTATGCGCTTTTGGAGCCTGTCCAACATTTTGCAAAATGTAGTCTTCTTTTACTTTTACATCTCTCTATTCTTCCTTAAAGAGTTTAGATTTTTTTTTCAAGTCTTTTTACCTTTTTGTTTGTTTAAACTTTTATAAATTTTTAATTTTAATTTTCAATAAAATAAAATTTGGATATTTATGATTCGTCTCATATCTATATTTTTGATATTCTAAATATTTTTTTAAATATAAAATGGTTATACACGTTACATGATATTTAATATGGAATTTTGAAAATAATTTTTAGGTGATATATCTACTAATAATTAAATACTTTGCATTATATAATATTTAATATTATTATTCTAAATATTTTTTAAATATTAAATAGTCGCACTTATCACGCGATATTTAATATGAAACTTTCGAAATAATCTTTAGATACCATGTTTTCTAATAATTTTAGATACTTACATGACCGCATCGGTATTTAATTTTATTTTTTCAAATATTTTTTTAGATATTAAATGGTGGCACACATCATGCAATATTTAATACAAAACTTTGGAAATAATTTTTTTAAAAGATATCAAATTAAAAAAAATTACAAAGTTTCAAAATTTAAAAAATTTCATACACTCTAAAAACAAAATATGAAAAATTTAAAAATTAAAAATATCAACCCAACAAACATGTTGTATAATTAGAACTATATTATTCCTGATTTTTTTTATTGTGAATGAGAATACGTAAGAGTAAGGTCAATTTTTGTCGAATCAAAACAATAAAAGATATTTTCTTTATTTCTTTACTTGCATTTTTTTTTGGGAAAATAAACTTTCTACAAAATCATATTCAAATTGAGATATGACTAGAGACATTAACACTAGAGACATTGATTTGAGGAAGACCACTTTAGATTATTTGATTCATTTTGTAAGGGGAGTTGTAACTTGACAATTTAGATTACAAATATGTGTTAAGTTTGTGTACTCGTAGGCAAAAATTCATTCTCTTAACAAAACATGTAAGGAGTTGTTACGGAGAAATAAATTCTTGAAGAAGTTTGGTTTTGTTCAAGAAAAATATTTAATATTTATATACAGTTAAAGTGTTATTTACCTAGATAAGAATTTAACTTTTTTTTAAAGATTTAAATATTTTTATGTGAGATATCATTATATATTTGATGTGTTTTGATGCTAAATTGTTAGATGTAGTAAAGATTTATACTACTAATAATAAAAACTAATGTAGCAAATATCTTCTTATGTTCTATATTTTTTTGTGGTCTTTGTAGAGTTTTTAAATTGGGAGAACTTTATTTCATTATTTACTCTATTATTGACTTATCTTTTTAATGTATTCTCTTATCATTAACAGGTTACAAACTCATCCTCATTTAAAGCTCTTATCTCTTTAATTTGAAAATAATAACGATATATATATATATATATATATATAATCCTCACAAATTTTATTAAAATTTCAATACAGAAGTTATAAAATCAAGACAATTTTCTTAAAAGATATAATAAAAGAGATAATATTGGTAATAATTTTACATATACAAAATTGTTGAAGCTATTTGGATACCATTAAATATGAAATTAGATAAAATTATATATTTGTGAAAAAATTTCATATTAAAATTATTCTAGTGGAGTCTGACCAAATAATAAATGTGAGATTATCGTTGAGAAGAGCATAACTAAACTTCTTATTCAAATAAGCATAGTGAAACATTTTGAAACTTAAAACTTATAAAGTAAAAAATAATAAGCACTAAAAAGAAAAGGCATAAAATAGCATTCAAACAAGAGTATAACTTTAGAAATTAAAAACTCTAATGGTCATATGACTTGCAAACATTAGACCCCTAATAATAAAATTTAACAAAAGGAATTGCATTACTACAATAATACATTTTAAAATAAAGAGAAACCTAATATTAATAATGGGAGGAAGTAGCATATTAACCCTTCTCAGTATCGAATTGACCCGAGTCCGAGCCACGCGGGTTAATGGGTTAATTCCCCCTGACCCGAAGTTTCAACATTTCTCCACACTACTCTCACTTGTCCTATTATTATACTCACCCTCTGTTTCTCTCAAATCAGAATTCACAAGGATAAGAAGAAAAATGAGTTTCCGTTCTTCCATGAACGCCGTTACCCTTCTTCTCTTCTTCCTTTTCGTTTCCGCATTAGGTATGTAATTCTGCTCTTCCTCTTCTTCACCCTTTCATTTCGTCTGTCTTTCGTTTCCTCTTCGTTCCGCAATTGCTTTAGATCTCGCCAATGCGCCGCTTCAATTCATCGATTCTTACGGTTTATCGTTGTCACTCATAATTTCTTTATTGTTCTGACTTTTCTGTCTCTTTTTCTTTTCTGTGGTTAAGTTTCCGCGAAGAAGACGGGTGATGTCACGGACTTGCAGATAGGCGTGAAGGTAGCCTTTAAACATGTTACTCTGGTTGAGATCCAATGCATTTTTTTGTAGTTTAGCTTAGAGACTTTGAATGATTTGTACGGAAAAGGAGTTTGCATTTTTCCTTTTTGCTTTTGGTTAGAATTCGTTGTCTTGGTGTTTTTTTGGAGTTGATAAACTTGATTTTAGTAGATGCGATGCGTCTATTCACTGGTCAGTGTGGCCACATTGAACAATCGGAAGTTTTGTAGGAATTGTAACGGTACAAGTGTTGTTTCCTTGGCTTAGCTGCAAAGTCAAAGGGTGCTTTTTTTATGTATAAAAGATGTGTACTTGCTATTTCATGGCATCAGGGGTGCTTGGACATTTATGTATTGTTTCATGTAACGTGATGTGATGTGTGTACAAGTGCAGTGAAAAGCCTTTTATGGATTTGGGATATTCAATGTTATTATGTTATGCATTTGAAATGGCTGACGATATAGTTGATCATTTAGGCTATTAAGTGAATAGTACTTCTTTTGTTCACAAGAAAAAGAAAATTGTTGCAGTGTGCTTGGCAGTTTGTGACTTGTTGTTTTAAAATAAAGTATAAATGCATGCTTTGGGTCTGGTTATGGCTTGGAATGAGGTAGTGGTATAGTGTGATGGGGGACAGTGCTTCCTTGGGAAGGAGGACATTTTTGTTAGGACATTTTTGTAGGAATCTAAGTGTGAGTTGAAAGACTCAACAATTTTATGGGCTTTACACATATATGTTGTCCGCTGCGGGATCACAAGTTCATTGTGATAGATAGCATTGACGTATTGCTGGTAACTAGTAAGTATGGAAATGAAATTTTCTGGTAATTTATCGTGGAAAAATTTCTGATAATTTATAGTGGAGGTTGAAAACAGGGAATACGTTATGGTATTCCCTGTGAATGATGGAGATTTTTTTACTGAATTTGTTGCTTGTCAATATCTGTTAGCAAGGTTATTTTGATTGTAGGTGAAACGGAGTTTATGCCCTAATTTTTGTATACTACTGACGCCCTGTCTCTTTTTGCAGCATAAACCAGCATCATGTGAAGTTCAGGCACACAAAGGTGATAGAGTCAAAGTACACTATCGGGTAAGTAATTTCTCAAGTTTATGTCATGAGGCTGGAGGATGGTGCATTTTAGTGAAACCTTTTTAAGTAAAATGTTTGTTGAAAGGAAAAGGCTCCGAGTTTTTGCTCAAGTTACATATAATAAATCTGAAGCGCAAGAATAAAGTATTTGATGCATAATATTCACTCACCATTCATTAATAAATTTGAATGAATTATATTATATATATTATGTATGATGAACAATGCAAAGTACTATAATAACTGTTGGGCAATTGTAGTTTACCCTTCATGTTGAACACGCCGTATTCTGGTTTTCAACAGGATGAATAATATTATGTTATTGTTAATTTCATATACTTTATTTTTTTGCAATTTCCATTACTTACTAGATTATGTATTTTTTTCTTGGGCTATGTTGGAGTTTTATTTTGGTATTTCATAATCTGATCCTCACCTTCTAATCTGGGCGATAATCTGACTACCCATTAAAAGAACTTGAGTGGGGGCAAGGCATCTGTGACATAATCACAACTGGAAATGACCTAGAGTCATTTCGATGTGCTATTTGCGTATCCTTGCTTTTTGTTTATATGGAGTTTTTATTTTAGGTGATCAACAGGCTACACCGCAGGAAAGCATTTTAAGCTGCATATACTCCAACGAATTATTATTTTCAAATCTCATTTCATTTGTTAATGTAATTAGGAATCGAGGTATTTACTTAGTTTTGTTGATCAAATTCTTGCATGTTTCCAGGGAAAACTCACTGATGGAACTGTTTTCGATTCTAGCTTCGAAAGAAAAAATCCCATTGAATTTGAGCTAGGTTCTGGTCAAGTGATCAAAGGTATGTTGTGCATAAACAACTTAAGCTTTTTAAATTTCTAGTTTTATTACCAATAAAAGTGGTTATCGACTAGCTAATGTGGTTGTTTTCTTATTTACTGAAAGTGGAAGTTATTAAGTAGATAAAATAAAGGAGAGAAAAAAGATGCTGCAAACTGTAAAGAAATTGTATGCCAGATCGCAGTTGTACAATGAAAGAGTCCTGGAAGTTGGAAACAGATGAGAATCCTTGTACAATCAATTATTCACGATTGATTGTATAATACTGGATGTTAATGTTTACTAGGCATGTAATATGCAAAATGTCACCTTGTAGTAGCATTTTTTCCTTATCTTCGTCATATCCTCCCCCTGCTCTTTCAAGTATCTTATGTTATCAGCATTACCGTAAAAATGTACTTATGAGCTATAATTTATACTGATATAATTTCGAATTTGTCTTTTATTCCTTAATTTAAACGCCTGGGTATATTTATATAATCATACTAGTATGCATCTCAATTTTGTTACAATTACTGGTTTATGATTGATGGGAAATCTTTCAAGATAGAGGATTCTATGTCACTTCGTCTCTCTGCAGGGTGGGACCAGGGATTATTGGGAATGTGTCTTGGTGAGAAGAGGAAGCTGAAAATACCAGCAAGACTGGGCTATGGAGAGCAGGGTTCCCCACCCACTATTCCAGGTAATTTATCATGTTGATAATGATACTAATTCTCTCTACCCAGCATTCATTTCTGGTTGGTAAAATTTATGTTTGACAGCTAGATATTTGATCAGATTGCCGGCTGTTTTTATGTACCACCATACTCTAGCAGTTCTGATTCTTTTCCTTGAAGATATAGGGCCGTTAGGTGTCAGATAAATTTTTTCATACTTGGAATTATGATTATTGGAGTGATTAAATTCTATTTGGTTAGCAAAAAAATATTATACAAGTTTTCTATAAATCAAAGAGTAATGTGTTGTTTATCCTAAATTTTGAATTTATTACCATGTTAAATTGTTTAATAAGAAGAAATTGTATTATTTTTTTCATTTAAATTTGAAATAGCTAGATTCTCATCTCTTTTATAGGAATGATTTTTTTTAAGAGACCTGCCAAAAAGTTATTTCCCAAAAACATTGTTTCCTTTTACTTTTTAAGAGTTAAACCAAACTTAAGAAACATTGTTTTACATTTTCAGATTCTTGGCAACACTTTGCTTTCAATGTTTATGTGTGTGTTTTATATCATATTTTAATTATATTGTATTATGAGTTTATACGATAAATAACTTACTGACACAGGTGTGTGAGAGATAGAGTAAACAATGTTAAATTAGTGGCACTTCAATGAAAATCAATTTTTTTTAGTTTGTATTAGTTTTTTATATTTTGTATATAGCCCAACTAACTATATTATGAATTATATAGTTATCATACTCATACATGACTTAACTCGCAGGTGGTGCAACACTCATATTTGACACTGAGCTTGTGGGAGTGAACGACAAAAGTTTAGATGAAGAAGATAAGAGCACCGAACTATAGACAAATAGAAAGAAATGGAAATGATGAGACTTTTTGCTATCTTAGCTTATTTTTGTTCTTCAATAATGATTTTATGACCCAAGGTTTCACTGTTTCATTCTGAGGTTAATTTAGAAAGATTTAGACTCAGTACGCATCTTTTGTGTTCATCTCAGCCTAGTGTTTATTAGCCATTAAGTATATGTTTCAATACTCTTTTTGAAAATTTGCTTTATTTTGGAAAATTAAAAAATAAGACTTTTTTAGTTTAAGACTCTTTTCAAGCTCTAAAAATTCTTTCTAGGAACGAGTTAACCCAAGATCTAAATTGACGCCTGGCTGATACATTTTCTATTTTTATTTTTAAAAAATAGAAAAAAAATATTGAAAACATGTGTTTTGTATTTGGGAAATATTTTCTTAAAAGGAGAATTTTCTATTTGAAACCTTTCGTTCTTGATGAGCTGCTTCTGGAGTTTTTATATGTTTTGAAAATAGAAGAATTGAAAATGTTGGATCTAATTAGGTAATTAACACTGATGAAGGTTTATTTGGACAATATTTGTTTAAAAAAAGTTTACTAAAAAAATAATAGAAGAATGTTGTCATTAATTTGACAAATATCCAATCACACTTTTGAGCACAACAACTATTATCTTTTCTTTGTTTATAAAATTATGATTATATGAATTTTATTATATTTATATAAAAAATATAATTATAATTTTATATTAAAAATAATTACAATTTTATTAAATCTTTTTAAAATGTATTTGATAAAGTTAATAAGTTAGTGATTAGTTTAGTTTCCTAGCTTATAAACCAGTGTGATTAACATAAAAATAATTGCTATATTTGATAATTTTTAACTTATAAACTCATTATTTTTAGTGTTAGTAAATTTTTTTATGTAGTTTAAATTAAGAAATAGTTAATAACCTATTTGAATATATTTCTAGTATGTGAAAGTATAAAAAAATATAAAATTAATAAACTCCATATAATATTAGTTTAAATTAAAAAGTAATTTATAGAAAAATAAATTTAATTTAATTAGTACGGAGTAAAAAATGATTTGTCCAAATAAAATAATACATAAATGATGGTAAGGGAATGTGTAGCTAATCATACTTCTACCTAATCATACTTAGAGATTGATAATTATTGAGTCTTGTATCATAGATTTTTAATGGTGATAAACATTTACCCGATAAAACTAATAATAAAGTACCATCAAGATTATTTCAAAATAGTATGTTAAAAAGTTGTTATTCAAGTTAATCTGTTGTTAGAAAAGATAATTAGGGCATTTAGAAAGTAAAACTAGTGAGCTAAATCTCGAACCATCCGAACCCGGATTCTAGAAACTACTCACGCACTCTGATACGCTCCCTGTAGAAGTCTCTCGAACCTCTTCCCTTCTCACTACCCTTTTAAACCCTCTTTCTACTTTACCCTCTTTTCGTATTCTCTTCTTTGCATCTCTCGCATCTCCAAACAGAACCAAACGTCTTTCTTCTTTCTCCGCATCCTCACATCTCCACATGGACGACGATTTCGACATGCCGCCGGCGGATTCCATGAACGACGATTTTGACTTCGCCGGCGGTGACGGAGATGTTGGCGACCTCGAACCCCCCGTCCTCAAGGTCGGCGAGGAGAAGGAAATTGGAAAACAGGGCTTGAAGAAGAAACTCCTCAAGGAAGGTGAAGGATGGAACACTCCTGATGTTGGTGACGAGGTTCAAGGTATTACACGTCCTTGTCTATTTTAACTGAATTGTTTTCTTTTGTAGGATAAATTAACTTGTTCAAGACCACTGTTGTTGTACATGTTATATATTTAGCGCGACGTTCTCCTAATTCAAACATTTTCTTCATTTTGTTTAGATGAGTTTATGACCATATGAATATTGAAGATCTAATATTACCATATGACCATATATGAGTTTGGATTTTGTGAGGTTGAGATAAGAACAGAGTATGCTTTTTACTTAGTTAAGAGAAAGAAAGTGAGATAAGCCTCTTCATTAGCCAAAATGTTAGCTTATTATCAAGTTATAAAAGTTTAGAGAAGGTACATGAAAGAACTTTTACATGTTAGCTTAGTTTGTTTTTGAGCTGATTTTGACTCATGAGAGAAGTTTGTACAGAAATGTAGTTGTCTTAATCTCTTTTGGTTATACTTCATTTATTTTGAATTTACAGTTTGTTACTATATGATTTACTTTTCTGTGGTTGGCTTGAGTAAAGGTTGCAGCTACACTCTTTTAATTGTTTGTTGTAATTTTGTTTTGGTGGAATTTGTCAAGTATTACTGTATTTAGTAGGGTATTACTTTTGATTTTATGATTTCTGGAAAAAAGTTTATTTGGAGTAAAGACTAGAGTGCGTGTTGATTATTACTAAGGTTGTGTTTTGTGTGACGAGCTACTCTTCTGGATGAGTTTGTTCTAATTTCTTGGCTAGGTTTGTATTGCTGTAAGTTTAACTTCATTTCCATCTATTTCTTTTACATTTTCATTTCTAGGATGGAGTCAAGAAATGCTAGCAACAACAAACTTTTAATCATTTATTAAAATTAAAAATTGACTAAAGTTTTTCAGGAATTACCCTATTTAATGAATTGTACTTGTAATTTTGTGATTTTTACTTAATTTGTCGTAGTTATTTAAAGATTGTGTTAGAGGGTATGCAAGTAGTTATTTAAAGATTGTGTTAGAGGGTATGCAAGTAGTTGTTTAAAGATTGTGTTAGAGGGTATGCAACCGGGAGTTGTTTTTTCAATTGCAGATTGTTCTAATTCGTGTTTGTTTTTTTTTTTTTTTTTTTGGGTTTTTTATTTTTTTTGGGTTTATTATTTATATGAAAAGTTTTTTTCGAGGAATGAAAGGGGGAGAAAAAAATCCAGATTTTTTAACAGGGTGTTTAAAAATTTAAAAAAAAAAAAAAAACTCACAA
>Ga0099825_1008400_pt1 | contig 12235 bp, 5 predicted proteins | sample SiratroredBW_FD_76838 | JGI IMG/M metagenome (GOLD analysis project Ga0099825, IMG submission 76838) | Root nodule microbial communities of legume samples collected from California, USA - Siratro red BW | ecosystem: Host-associated > Plants > Roots > Nodule | place: USA: California | collected...
AATTGAACAGAGAGTTTACAATAACTCACGCAACCTTATTCCACCAATCGAGTTAGACTGTCTTGACCTTGGTAGGAGTTTGAATGTGTGCTATGATACCCAGGGAAATACTCGAGCAGTGTTAGATCATATGGAATTTAAGATTAACTAGTTTGAATTGGACTGTGGTCCATCATCTGGTTAATCTTAATGTGCAATATATACTCATCATATGGGTGGAATAGCATAAATTTTACTAGTAATAACACTGGGCAAATCTGTCGAATTTAATTTCGACAACAGGCAATTCAAAAGCAAGAAAGGTGTTGTTTTAATTTAGCAAGTATTACGTGATCAAAAGATGCCTGTCAAGTCCTTATTTCTTAATGCATTTCTCTTGACTTGCCTATATTTGAATTTAATTTGTTGTGACCAATTTCCCGATTGAGTTTACCTATGCTATGGCCTAACATTTGTAAGGTTTGACGTTGAGATGTATGTTCATGCAGGTTTTTCAAGGTTTGCGGATTGAGTGAAAAATCATGAGATCTATAATGTCTTACCATTACCTGGATCCCGTTTATGCATTGTTAGATGTAGTCTCTATATGAATATACATAGAAAATGTATACATGGTGAAACAAAAGGAAAAAAAAATCAATCAACATTACCAATTTAGTGTTGCTTTGCTTGGTAGCAAGTGAAGGGGAAAACTTTAAGGTTTACAGATATCGATACACTGTGCAGGAAGTTAACTTTTATAGCTTTATTTGTATTCTGCTATATACTTATTTGCTAACAATAGGTTGAGATTATCGTACAAAGTACAAAATGATATGAACATTGCATTGAAGAGAACAACTAGCCGTCAGTGGGAAGAATGATAGCATATGCATGTTATTTCACTGTGTTTATGCTCTAGTCTTTTTGGATAGATTCCCTTGTTCAGTAGTCAGGAATCCCTGCAAGACATAAACCACCTAAAGGATAAAAATACTCGCGGTGGTGATTAGTTGTAATCTCATCGTTAACGCTATTCAAGTAGATGACTGTTGGCAAATGTAAGTTATGCTGAGGCAAGAATTACACTACTTATGAGGTGACTCGAGGAAGCAGAGATAAATTATGTTACATGCACGTTTTGTAAGTTGTCCTCTTATGGCTTTTTTCATTTAGCATGGATTTGGGTCTAGAACGCAAATACGGTCACCTATATTTCTCAATCAAAATGTTTGTTAAATTCATACAACTTCACTTTTAACTTGGACAAGGAAAATGAAACATAATTGTTGTTTCGAACGTTATTCCTGATTTGTTTTTCCAAATTATTGAATTACGGACATAAGTGGTCCCAAATTGCAGCTGGGAAAGAGGGGGTCCAGAGAAGCGGAGAAAATGCAGAGTTGGTAAGCAATTCACGATGTTTTAATTGTGTAAAAAAGTTATTGGTTTAATTGAGCTTTTCATCTTTTTGTTTGTTTTTGAAGTTCTTTAACTTTTTTAAAATTTATTCTCATGTCACAAACAAGCGATTTCTTTAAGAAAGAAATTATCAAATTCACCCTCCCAAACACATACAATACATAAAAGAAATATTATATACTCAAAGTGATGTCTCTCTAATAAAAAGAAACATAAACACCCTAGAAAATGTAATCTGTACTCCTCCCATTGTTTGAGGTGGTACATCATTGATGTTAAAATCTTCTTCTTATACAGCAGCACGAGTAGTTGTGCCTGGCTCTCAAGTAAATTTAGTAGATTTACTCAGAATCTTGTGATCATAAAAAGTGTTGAAGGAGTGTCCCCTCTCGATCCCATGACACAATGTCATAGTAACAAACATAATTAATTCTTCCTTCAAGTCCCAAGTTAAAAGGAACTTGATTGATGACACCTATCTCAATAATTACTCGAAATGATGTACTTTTCCCAAAAAATACCAAACACTTTAAAAAAATTATTGTAGTCTAGGTTTCATTAACCCCTTTTACTAAATTATATCAACAAACAAATAACATATAACAAGACATATTTAAAGTCACTGACATTAAACATTTTTTATTTTTTATTTTTCTTAACATCTACGTGGTTTAGTAATAAATTACTTTTCACGTATAAAAATTCTATAATCACGATAATTCAAATGATTTTTTTCTCAACAATGTCAATATGTGTTTCTAGTTAATATGTCTTTCTAGTCATGTTATATCAATAAACAATAACATATAATAACATACATTTAAAATAAACAGACATTAAACAATTTTTTATTTTTTCTTAATAAATCATCTTTTACGCTTAAATCTACAATCACAATAATCCAGGCAACTTTCGGCTCAAACACTGCCAATCTGCCAATATGCCTTTCTAATCGTGTTGTCGAAATAGTCAATTGATTAACAGCTTCCAACAAATACAACGAGTAAATACTGACCTTTTGACCTAAAAGTACAGTCTAAGTTTCGTCAGGAGTGGAGTGGAACGTAAAACCTATTATTACTCTCAAGTCAAACATATAAACCAAATGTTTCACCACTTTCAACCTATGTTTTCTCATTTAAGTTAAACTTTTCATTCTTCGTGTCATAAATAACCACAACTATATTCAAAACATCACATGTTATATAACACTATAAATTTAATATTTCTCAAATTCAACGATCAATCCATATCACAAAAACAAATCAATGATATCATAATATTTATTCAAACTATTATTTTAGATACCTTCAAACTTAATCTAAATTATCCAGTTTATAATGTTTTGAAAATAAGTTGCACAGCACAATTAAATTGTCAAAGTTTCCACTCACTCCTTCTTATTTATTTGTCAACTATCTTCAAATTCCAACACTTAATATTTCACTAAAAAAATATTCAAAACCTATTTTACTTAACTATTACTAAAAGAGTCCGTCTTAGATGATTATTAAACTTGACCCTTGGTTTTATTCCCATTTCTGGCATCAAATTTTAAAAAAAAAAAAAAAAGTCTCACATTATTACAATTTGAAACATCATAATTACATATTTAAACAAAAAAATAGAAATATAAAATTTAAGATTTGGAATCAACTCCTAACTTTAATAAGCTTATATAAAACTGATATTTAAAATTCCCCTTAATAAGAACAAATAAAAATGAGTTAAAATAAATACAAGAGAAGAATAAAATTAAGATAGGAGTAAAAATCTTAAATTTAAGGTAATTTATCTTAAGCATGAAATAGATAAAAGAAATGTATTATGAAATTAAATAGATGAATAAAAATGAATAAAATATATGAAAATGAAAATATTTTTTTTATTTTTTTATTTTGATAAAAAAAGTATAAGAGTAATGTATCCATTTTTTTATAATTAAAGAAAGAAAACAAATAAAAATATTACAATCAAAATCTGATAATGTCACTAAAACAAATAAACAAAATTATTGGTAATTTAATTTTATGATAAATAAAATCACATCATTGATATTAGTTTTGTTCTAAAAATTTGTTTATATCTTTTAAAAAAACTCATATGAATGATGCCAATGAAAGAAAAACATTTGTTTCTTAATATTGTAAAATGACTTAACTTGCAAAACTTTTCAAAAAAGAAATTTATTCCAATTTTCTTTTCCTTTACATTAGACAATGAGAATAAAGAAAATAATCTCAAATTTTATATACTCTTCGTCTTTATAAAATTAAAATTACATCATCTTTATAAAATTACAATTACATTATAAATAATAAAGTTTAGATTTAAATTAACTTAATATTCTTCTTTATTAAAGACTTGATCATAAATTTTGAATTTTCTCTTAGGGAACTAGCAGGATTCTACTTTTTATTCTTCTCAATGAATCTTTTGACTTCTAATTTATGAAATAACACTGTTTTTTTATAGTATTTATAGTTATTAATTAGTTTAAAATTAAGATAAAAAATAATTAAATTAAAATTTTAAAAGAACAATACAAAGAGAATAAAATAAAATTAAAGAAAATTATATATTTATAGAATATTTCATTTTATTCTTTTTGTATTATCTTTCAAAATTTAATTCAATTAATTTTATATATCTTTCTATATTAATTTCAAATTAAATAATAATTACAAATACTACAGTAAAAAAATATTTCATAAGTTAAAAATCAAAGAATTTATTGGAAGAAATAAAAAAAGGTAGAATATTGCTGCTTGCGTAACCCCATTAATTTCTCATGTTTGAGAGAGAAAAATATTAATAAAAATTAAGAAAATACAAATCGATGCATAAATTGCAATTAAATTAATTAACTATACTAAAATAACTGGTAACAATAAATATTTACAATTAAATTTTAAATCTATTAAAATATTCCTATAGAAAATATTACTTAAAAATAAATTAAAAAGTAATTTACAAAAAAAATTCTACTGTACATAAATTTATTAAATTCACACTTAAAAAACTATATTGTATAAGTAATTGTAAATTAAATAAAAAAATTCCATCGAAAAATTTTAGGTATTCGATAAAGTTTATCAATGCCCTTCTTCCTATATTTAAAATTTATACTAAAAGATTAAGTTTAATACCAAAAGCTTATTATTGTGTTTTTTTTTTTTTTTATGATTATATTATATTCTCTCTTTAGGGTCGGGGTTTTGGTTGCTCACACCGTCTTCTCTGCAGCGCGAGTCAGCTAGGGTTTACAATCTCGCACTTCAGAAAACATGGCGACCCTCGTGCCAACCTCCGAAGAAGACGCTGCACTCTCCGTCGTTCGATTCGCCTCTGAACTTGCCTGGGCCGATGCCGGTCCCGAGGTTTTTCTTCCTCATTCTTCTCTCTATCTTCCACTGTCTTCAGCCCTTCTCTGTGTTTTTTCTCATTCGGTGTAATTGTGAATGGCTCGGTCATTTTTGCTTTTTTGTTAGTTTCGGTATGAGATATTTGCTTCTGATTGTCTGCTAGGGACATGACGGTCTGTTCACGATACGTTGTCTATATGCTTAGTTGAAATGCTTGTAGAACTTAAAACTGAATCTGAATTTGTAAAACTCGGTGATTTTGATTGAATACTCAAATTTTGGTATGTTCTTTGGGACTCGCTCTGCATCATTACTTTTGTCGTAAAATTTCCAGATTCACGTTGCTGTTCAGAAAATTAGAGGGAGTGACATTTATTGGTTCGTTTGGTTGGTTGGATGGGAAGAGATTGATTTAAAAATGTCAGGAATTGTATTTTTTTTTATGTAGTTTTAGGGTTTGTTGGTCTACATTATTTTCCTCTATTGCTTCTCTGTACTCTTACGAGTCTTGTTATGTGATGCGTTGTTGCGTTCTTGTTTGAATTTGGTGTTTGTATTATTCATGAATTTAGTTCTTCCCATATGTTTTGTCAGGTTGCTGAGCCACAAGTTAGTAGACTCTGCATGGAGGCTGAAGAGTTCATTGTTATGGGAAAGTGGTTGGAGCTAGCATCATTGATGATTACCTCTGCTGAATTGATTTTCTCAAAGGTTTCTGAAAAAGGTAGAGTTATCTTTTTTGCTTCACATTGGTATGAACAGCTTTTGATGTTGTATTCCTCTTGCATTTTGGTCTAATTCCACTTCATTGTTGAACACATGAACCGTATTTGGTGTTTGTGTTATGAAATCATCTGTGCTCGATCCTTTTCCAACTCTGCCACTTTGGTTGGTTGCGACATATTGTTGACCTGCGATATTTGCTACTGCCTTTTTTTCTTTATTCTGTTGCGTTTGCGGCTTCCTTGTTGGTTGTTTCATTTTTCACTTTTTGGTTTAGAATCCAATTTGATATTGCATAGAGAACTGCTCAGGGTGTTAGGATATGCCATTAATAGTCCAGCTAAATGTGAGTGTGTTAACAAGTTCTGCCATATCTTGTACCAGATATAGAGTCCATCTTCACTATCATTTGCAATCTTGTTACAAAGACTGCGAATCCAGACGAAGCGATGGAGATTGTAAAAGTTGTAACTGCCAAAATACTTCAGCAGCCAAACGAAAAGCCTGCCGTGCGATTGAAAATGTAATATCAAATGATGCTTGGTTTAAAATTTCTGGTGATGCATGCTGGTGTGACTATTTATATTATTGTTTTTGAAATATATTTTCTTATCTTTTCTCTACAGTTTGATTAATCTGTACAATCTTTTGGAGACTCCATACTGCCAGTTTTATGTCTACATGAAGACGCTGAATTTAGCTGTTGATGGGAAAGTCACTGAATTTATTATACCTTCATTCAAAAAGATTGACAACTTCTTGAAAGACTGGAAAATTGGGATACCGGAACAGAGAGAGCTCTTTCTCGCCATCTCTAACATTTTGAAGGAAAATAAAAGGTGTAGCAGAAGTAAATTTCTGTTAATACCAATTTTATTTATGTTCTCTTAACCTCTCTTCACGGTGGGAGTACTACTTAAGTTTTTTACCATCAGACTGCTTTCCTCTCTTCTATCTGTCTTTCAATCTTCTTACATGTAAGTAATTAGTATTTCATCTTATTTTATCTCAGCATGTCAAAGGATGCTTTAAAGTTCCTGACCAGTTATCTGGCAACTTTTTCGGGAGAAGATGCCCAAGTTTTGAGTGAAGCCAAGGATGAAGCTGCACATGCAATTGTGGAATTTGTAAGGGCTCCTGACATCTTTCAGGTACCTTGTCCCATATGTAATTATGATGTTTGAAAGGTTGTACGATCTTACAGTTTCAGCTTCCTACATTGTTTAACTATACTATTTCTAGGAGTTAACTTTTGTATTGTCTGTAGACATAATATCACATGTTTTCGATTTCTTCCATTGCTTTGATGGTGCATGATTTTCTGATCTGTGTCTGGATGTGTATAATTTATATAGAAGTATGAAACAGTGGAAATGACAATTTTCTTATCAGTACTTAAAACAACATTGAGTGATTAGGGCATTTTGTTAGGTCGTCTTCGTTTAGAAATTGCAATTTTTGTTTGTCATCATAGATTTTTACTTAGATGCCTAAGTTTGTCATTTTTAATGCCATTGTTGGTCTATATTACTATGATTTCTGGAAAAACATTCACTGAGTTGATTATCATGTAGTGTGATATTCTAGACTTGCCGGCTGTTGCACAACTGGAGAAGGATGCCAAATATGGTTTGTTATATGAGCTTCTCAAGATTTTTGTTACCCAGAGGCTGGATGCATACTTAGAATATCATGCTGCAAATTCCACCTTGTTGAAAACTTATGGTAAACACTGTTTATGAACGATTATCATTTACATGTAGTTACATAACTCGTTCTACTTTATGTTACTAACAAAATGTTATGATGTTGTTAGGCCTTGTACATGAAGAATGCATTGCTAAAATGAGGCTGATGTCATTGGTGGATCTTAGCTCTGATGCATCTGGTACCATTCCATATGAACTCATCAGGGACACACTGCAGGTAATTTTGTATCTGGTTTCTATGTTTTGTAATTCTGTTCTTTGTATCATAATTGGAATTTGCAATGTCCCTTTCAGATCAATGATGATGAGGTGGAACTGTGGGTAGTTAGAGCAATAACTGCCAAGTTAATTGATTGTAAGTTGGACCAAATGAATCAAGTAGTTGTTGTTAGGTATGTTCTACTTCTATCTATTGTCTTTCTCTGAATCCTACTATCTTTCTATACTATACTCTGGAAACATTGATGTGCACCTCTTGGAGATGGCTATTTTGTTGAGCATCATATATCTCCCCATTTTGAAAATTCATTTTACTGTTACGCACAATTTAATGCAAGTGTTAAATTTGCAGTCATCCTACTGATCGTGTGTTTGGTCAGCACCAATGGCAAGCACTGAGAACAAAGCTAGCGACATGGAGGGTAAATAATTTCAGAATTATAATTAGTTATGTATAATGCACACAAATGTTTGTATTCCTGTTTTTATACAGCCATCCACATAGTACGAGCATGATAATTGAATTCATAAATTCATTTTAGAAAGAAAAGAACTATCGTAGTTAATGTGTTATAAGAATTTATTTTATGACCTTCAATATCGTGGGTAAATATTTTAAGATTTGAAAAGCCTGTCGGTTTGAATTATGCTGCATGTTTAAATGCTTATGACTTTTTTATGAATAAAAATACAGATTGTGTACCACAAACGTAAAATTTCATATATTCACTATTGTTGGTGTATACATTTTAAACATTATTTTTTTCCTGGAGAATATTTGCATCTGCTTATCTAGCTTTTCATATTAGATCATTATTATGCGATATGTTCTACATGAAGGTAGAGCACTTACTTGGATTTTGATTGTTGAGTAATATGTAATGAAATGTCATTGCTTTAACACAAGTAACTGATGTTATATTCACTATGCTGTTTGATTAAATGTTTCCTATTTCTAGGGAAATGTTGCAAATGTTATCAGTACCATTCAGGCCAACAAAATAACGGAGGATGGGCCCCAGGCAGCCCAAGGTTTGGTAGCTCGGTGAGGACGTTTTGAAGCGAAGCAATTATCTGAGTGTCTAGATTTTATCCTGGTGGAATTTTTTGATCTTGAAACACAGTGTAATTTGTTTGTTACAATTTTATAAATTTATTTTAGTTGACTACTGACTCTAATTGTACTACCCAACTTTGGGAGAGAGCTATTATTATTGAATTTTATGTTTTGTTGACCTGCCTCACGTTTGCGTCGAGGATATTCTCCCAGCTGGTCCTTCACCTTTTATTGACTCAATAATAGCTAGAGTGAAAGTCGGAACTTGCAGTCTTATCTTCTCGTCAATTGAGTTTAAAAATACCATATTTGCCGAATTGCTCTTAAGGAGCTTCTTTTTCGCTGTTTCTGAACATCAGTGCGCCACGCTCTACGATTACAGAGATTGACTTGTTCCCAAGATTACTGAGTTGTGTGTCGCAATATGAACTTAGATGAGCTAAAAGGATCAGATACAGTTGAACCTTGAAGTAAATTGTTTTTTTTTTAGTTTAACAAATAATTTTTTGATAATTAGATACGAGAAATGTACAGTGACTTTAATGCAATAGCAAGGATGCATGCTAATGTTATCGTTGTAGATATATTAACGATCTCGATCCAATCAAGTGTTATTGGTAGTCAATATTTATCTATTCATTCATTTTGAAGACAATTTGATAAAATGATATTACTGTTACTATAATGTTATGTTTGTCAGATGGTTTATAATTTGTTAATTAACTAATGCATATATCTATTCTTTATCTTATTTTTTTTAGTTTTAACGAACCAACTCAATTGATTATAGTTGAATTCATTCCTTCAAAGTAAGTTGAACCCAACCAGGTTGACGACGGAGAGTTTGGTTGAGACGAACTAACATTTTATCGTGTCATTCCTAAAACATTTACAAGATGTGGCAAACACATCAATCGTGTTATAACACATGTTTGGTAAATTGTTTGAAATGTATTATTTTAGTAAATTATTTTAAATTTTATGCTACGTTTATTTTGGTATAAAAGCCGGTATCTTCGGAGTATGTAGTAGGCTAAATCGGCTGGCCCAACGTCAGGAAAAGATTTACTAAGGCGCCGCAAGTCGGAATTTACTAGAAGGATTCCAAACATGAGTAAAGAGACTGATTGCGACAAATTGGAACACAAGTGAGTGGAGTGATAACAACAGAAGAGAACAAACAAGACAATGGCTTCTTTGTGTGGCCGAGGCACAAAAACAGTAATACGGCGCACTTTAATTTTCACCTCTAACACTAATCCTAACACCTTCTCCCGCACCTCTCTCCGAAACACTTTATCCTCACTCCTCTTTCCGCCTCCTGTTTCAAACTCTCACGCCCTTCATCGCCATTTCAGTTCCACCAAAAACCCCGTTGACACCAAGCTCAACTTCTCCCTCTCTGACTCAGACTCCGAATCCGACGACCAAATCAGCAATACCAACAAAGAAACCGTCAAAACCAATGGGGCAGTCCCACCCCCTTACGACCCCTTCAGCAAGAAGCCCGTGATAGAAGACCCGAAGGACCCAAAGGACTTGCAACAGATTTTCCATGACATGAGGAGCGGCGATGGGTTGTTCAACCACGCAGTTAAGATGTTCGACGCATTATCCAAAGAGGGTCTCACCCACGAGGCGCTGGAGCTCTTCGGCCAGATCAAGGATAAGGGTCAGATGCCCGACGTGGTGGCCCACACCGCCATCCTCGAAGCCTACGCCAACGCTGCACAGCCAAAAGAGGCTCTCAAGGTTTACATGCGCATGCTCACTTCTGGGGTGTTGCCCAACGCTTACACCTATGCTGTTCTTATTACGGCTCTTGCTGCTGATGCAAAGTTTGTGAAGGACGCTAATAAGTACCTTTTGGAAATGATAGATAAGGGGATGAAGCCCAATGCAAAAACTTATACCTCTGTGTTTGAGGGGCTGCTCAAGGAAGAGAGAATAGATGAAGCTACACGCTTGCTGGAGCAAATGAAGTCTAAGGGGCTTGTTCCCGACGAGAAGGCTGTGAGAGAGGTTCTAAGCAATAAAAGAGGTCCTGTTTTTAGAAATCTCATGAACGTTCTTTTTGGCAAGTAGGGAAACCTACTTAACTCTCACTATAACATTGTTTGAACATGTTCGAGTGCGAAAATGAAATATATTTCTTTGGTTTATAGATCTTGTATTTGTTCGTTATGCATTTCACTTAGGTCTGCATGGATGGTGAATAGTAAATAGCGTAATACAAACACTTGTCACAAAATTGGTAAAATTACGGCCTTGAGTCTAAATTGTATAATAGAACATAATATCCTGTCATTTTTTGAAACATGACGGTTAAGCTGACAAAACAGCATAGTACAGTTAACTGTTCTTGCCACAAAAAATACTATGATAGAGATATTACAATAAGGGTGAAGACAAAAATGTTCATTCTTTAGACAGGTGGAGACCTCTCCGTAGAATGCTAAAAAAACAATAATAGATAAGTAATGTAAGATCGATTGTGTGATTCTTGGGGCGAAAGCATCTTCAATTTCTTGAATCCCCCGCCAGGGCATCAATAGTGCAGCTCCCTAAGTATGGGATTGGGTGGAGCCAGGGCGAAAGATGTACAAACTAGAAAAAGTCTCGTTTTTTGCGACAATCTGATGCTCGATGCCCAGGCTGTCCACAATTAAAACAGGCCCCTCCGTGCCCGCCTCTGTAAATGCACGTTCAAATTTCGTTACTTATTAAATATTACATAGATAAGAAGGAAGAAACTTAACAAACATAAGTAAAACAGTTACTATAAGTTTATAACTTGTGCTATACTGTAACCTGTTTGATGATGAAAATCTGTTTGATCGTCCACCTCCATTTAGCCAGTCATCGCCCCTGTTTTTTCCCATTCGTGACCTGTTGTTACCTGATTTGAAATTTCTACCGCCTCGTCCAAACTCATCATCAGAGTCTTGGCCTCCTTCCCATCCCCGTGAACTTCTAAAGTTTCTTTGATCCCTAGAATTAGAACCCCTTCGGCTACTTCTGTCTCTGTCAGAAAATTTCCCATAGAAATCACTTGCAGGTTCATCATCTTGCAAAGGAGGTAACTGCCAATGCAATTGGTCAAATTGTTATTCCAATACAATAAACTGAGACCAAAATATGGTTGCTGTTTTAGTAGGGGGAGTACACTACAAAAGCAACAAAAATTAAACAAGAAGAGATCAGCCAAACTTTGTTACTTACCTTGGTGATTTTGGAAATAGTGTTTCCAGATGGCAGTTCCTTTTTTAGCAACTCTCTAGCAATTTCCTCCGGGAGATCAAAAACAGCTCCTTTAATCTGATACAGGCATTACCAACTTTAGAATAAATTGAATGGTGCGGTAATTATCTTAATAATACTGAAGTTCCTTACAAAAGACTAGCACAACAGAAATAAATAGTAGTACAAAGCTACAGACCCTCTCATCTGCAATTAAATGTATTTTTCCAACTTCATCAGCAGCTGGAGAATAAACATCAGAAAGAAACCCAGTGACAGATCTTGCAGAAAAAAATCTTCCAGAAGTGTCTGAATCTCGAGTCAGTTGCAATGTAATCCATCCCTACATCACCATAGTTTTAATGAACAACAAAATAATCCATGCCCTAACAGCAGACATTGACACATATATGTGAACTTTGATAGTTTATACAAAAAAAAAAAAAAAAAAAAACAAATTAACTAAAAAACAAAATACTATTAAAAAAATTTTATAAAAAAAAACTAAAACTTAAAAAAAA
>Ga0099825_1008402_pt1 | contig 12234 bp, 6 predicted proteins | sample SiratroredBW_FD_76838 | JGI IMG/M metagenome (GOLD analysis project Ga0099825, IMG submission 76838) | Root nodule microbial communities of legume samples collected from California, USA - Siratro red BW | ecosystem: Host-associated > Plants > Roots > Nodule | place: USA: California | collected...
AAAAAAAAAAAATAAAAAAAAATATATATATATATATATATATATATATATATATATATATATATATATATATATATATATATAAATGTTTTTATTCTAAAAAATCGTATGCAAGTACATTGTTTAAAAACGAAAACGAAAAACTGCAAAATGTCGCACCGGGAGAAAGTGCAATTCTGTTGCAAGATGTTAAGTTCCAATAAATGTAATCGAAAAACACCGATACATTAAGGGTAGAACCGAAAAGACAAACTAGAAACAAAGAATGAACTAAACTTAACTAAAATTACTTTTATTGTTCACCAATGGCTAACTCAAAAGCTAATCAATCCTTTTCTTAACAAAGCAGATTGACCTAAAAATAGTCATGGACAAACAAAACTTGCGAAGTATTAAATTGATGTTTCCCAAATAATGTCGTACATGTAGCTCACTCGCAGGCTGCTAACCGCAAAAGAAAACACGATAGGCTCGGATTACATCGGAGGCCTCCCAGAACCAAGCAGCTGACCAACTAGATTATTCACCTGCCCAAAATAAATCTGCTTAGACAACTAGATTACAATCACTATTTGCAGTTTCCCATTACAGCAAAAACCATTTTGAAGTCAGAAATTCCGTCACCCATAAACACTTTATTTGCCTTACTCCACTAAGATTTCATCATAAAACATCCATATGAGAAAACTATATTATACCTTCTTAATATTAAGTTTGACGAGAAAAAAAAAAAGAAAAAGAGAAACAGGCAACAGACAACTCAAAAAGTGTCAGTGATAGATCCGAAAGTAAAGTTAAGCAAAATCTTACATGCCAGTATTTTGAAACACAGCGATCAATGCAACTATTTTCACCCATATTTAGCTCAGACTCCTTGTACCTGAGAAGAAAAGGTGTTAAACAGATATTATAGTAACATTCACATTGAGCAATCATCAAATCAATGCAACAGCAGATAACTGAGAAATCAGAACAAATTTCGAAATTGACTAGACTGGACTGGATGGCATTTCAAGAGCATCAAACATAACAGTTTCTCAAGCATTTAATAAATTAGACAAGAAGAGTTTACCCACCTATTGTCAACACACTTTTTGAAACAGGTCTGGGTCATCCTGAATAGTAAAAATACCAAAGCATTAGCCAAATGAATTTATGCCACCAATAAATCTTCTCAAACAAAAAAACAGCTAGATTCTACGTTATACTTGCTAACAACAGCAAAACTATCAAGGCAAGAAGAAAGAACAGGGAAACCTACTTGTTGAATAATTCGACCCTATATTCCATCTCCTTTTCAGCCATTCCAAATATCTGTTCCATTATCAAATGAATGATTGAAACACATCCAAAAACAAGAAAAACTAACTAATCAAATAACCCCAAGAAAAGACAAAGTTAAAGTTGAAATCATTTTCAAATTATCAGATAACAACATAAATCACCAGATTAGTTTTTCCAAAATTGGAGGAATAGAAAGGAATACATACCTGTTCTTTTTCGAACGCAGAAGGTGAGATATTGGCAGCCATTGTATCCTGAAATAAGATAATAGACTATTAGAATTGGATTGGTGCTGAAGGCTTTAGATAATTTCCATAAGATGAAGGGCATCACCGTGTAGATTTCGTTATTTCTAATTGCAACCATTTACAACCAAACAAAATGTCCACTATTTATTCCTAATCAAATTTATGTCTCATTATCAGCTAGAATAGTTATATCATATTTCAAACAAGTCATATTAAGAAGCACACAGGTGATCCTTTTACTCTAAGATTTGACTGATTCGAGAACCAAAAGTATATGAACTGGATGAACCAGATGGTGAGAGAAACTTATGTCTACAATTTGGGTTAAAAGATTGCAGAATAAACCAAACAAAAGAACAATGAACAATCAAACATGCAGAATTTCTTAAAACCCTACCTACATATGACGTGCAACAAAATAATCGAGAAGCAAACAAATCATGGTCATATGTTCAGCTAGAGTCATTCACTTGAGCACTAAAGACAACCTACGAAGTCCAATTTTTTCCCAGGTTTCTAATCAATTTAACCTTCCTTGTTGTTTACATCTAGTATAATGACCAGTCTCAAGTATAAATATAAATCTCCAAGCAGCCAAATCCTCTCTCCTCTCCTCCCTACGATTCACGGAACAAAAAATGACATCTCTAGATAAAAAGTGGAATTCTCTGAACAATGGGTTATTTCAATCTTACACGGCGTAATCTATATGTGAAATTTAGTCCAATAGAAACAATGTGAATGGAACACTCCAACGAACTTCAAATTAACTTGGGGAAATCATACAACTCCGTTATCATAGACACTAATTTTAAACATCCTTGAAATCGTGACAAGTTTTAAGTGCATGCAGAGGTAAACACTGAGCAAGAAAGAGAGAGGTGATTAAGTAAAACGGAATTCAGAAAAATGTAGTGAACAAACGTGAATAATAAAACTCACAACACAACAAAACGATTCAGCCTTCAATCCCAAATCCTCTAGCTTTGTAAGAAATTTGAGTTGAGAAACAACGAAAAGAGGTTAAAAAAATACAATAGAAAGCGAAGAGGGAGAGAGAGAGAAACGTACTAGTTAAGGAAGAAACGCGGCTAGGGTTGGGTTCGATCTTCGTAAAGGAATCGATCTTTCTTAAACTAAATTACCCAAATAACAATCACACTGTAATATTTTAAATTTAGAATAACACTTGTACATTGTAAAACAAATTAAGCTTTCAAACTTTAAATTCTTTTACAAATTATATTTTCTATTTACAATTTCTCATCCAAATTTCCATTCTTGATACTTAAAGTCGTAAAAGAATTGGATATGTTATTATAATTTCATACAGCTATTTATTTATAATTTTATATGGATACATATTTGTTTGGATAAACATATTTTATTCCTTTTTATTTATGTTTGGTTATGTGGTGATCAATAAAAGAACACGTATTTTCATGTGAAAAACGGAGGCGATGCCTTGCTATTTCACCATCAACCAGGATGATTTGGATTGGATCCCATGAAAAATTAAATATTTCACTGACCTTTAAGAATAATACTTTTTGGTGGATCCCATGAAAAATATTCCGTCTCTTCTATTTCCTTTATCAAATAAACTTATAAATATAATATTTTTATTATATTTCTCTTTGATGTCAGTTATAGAAAATCAAGTTTGTTATTGCTATCATCTTCTAAAAAGGATTTACATTTCACCCAACTAAGTGGAAAATACATCGTTAGCATCTTTTTATATATAACACGAGTTTGAAGTCATTTGTGTCATTAAATTATATTTAAAAATCAAATTAAATTCTAAGACATTTGTGATTTTAATTGTTATTATAATTTTAATTATATAAAGATTAAAATGATTAATTTATATTTTAATAATTATAAAGTAAAAAATATGAAAATAATTCTATAATTAATGATTCAGAATATAATTTTATACTACTCTAAGAATAATAAACACAGTTCAATAGTTGTGCGTCTCTTTCGTATCTCCTTATGTTTTGTTTACATTCTTCCCTCTCAGATAAAAAATAATAGGCCAGTTATTGTAGTTTTTAAGCAAGGTTTTGTGGTGTCTGCGTCTTTGTGCTGCTTCATCAAGTTTGGTGGATGTGGTGGATAAATGAACAGGTTCTAAACACCAAAATCGTGAGGTCATGAGGGAGTAAAGGCCATGGTGTTGTTTAACAGTGTCTTCAAGATACAAATTAAAAGAAAAGTTTTACTGAAAATCATGAGAGCAATAAAAATCATATAAAACGCTGATGAATCAGTATATATGTTTCAGAAATCGTAGTCTAAATACTGATTTGGATCAGCTTTATGTAAGTAGAACTATCCAACAATAACCACATTAATAATAAATTTGCAAACAGAAGACCAAGGACAACAAGAATTTGTGTAATGTTGTGCTCGGAATAAAGAGGCTTGAAATGATTCACTTAAGTCTAAACCATAAATACAAAGTACTCCAATAACTAATAACAGAAAGCCTTTTTTTTTATTGCTTAATGGTCTACTTCGATACTAAGAAAACTTCACTTTCACAGTATCTAAGATTAAAACCTAATTATGAAGCTCAATTTCTGTCCACCATCCCGTCTGGTCCTTGTAATACATTTGAAATATGCATATAGGGTGCTAAAGGAGGCAGGATCTTTGAGCTTTGCACAAAACAGTGGCTCTGAAAGGACATTTATGGAACATGAAAAGGGCTTACAGAAGCTCAACAACAAGGGCAGATGCACCACCTCCTCCATTGCAAATGCCACCGACTCCATACTTCCCATTCTTCTGCTTCAGTACCTGCAGGTGATAACTTTTAGTTTAGCTGAATCGAAAAGGAACATTCAATATTATGTAGACCATACATAGATGCTCAGGATCTTAAGTTTAGACAAAACACCGTTACTTAAAAAAATCTAAGAATATCAAGTTTTGTTCATTTCAGTTGCAGAATATAATACTCTCACTAGATTGTCAATGTAATTTATAAAAAAAAATAGAATAAAAAAGGACAAAATGATCACGTTGCTATTATTTTCCAAATTATAACTTTTTGAATAATTGAGCATAACAATTTAAATAATTAAACAAAGAATTTAAGAAGAGCACACTATGATAGAATTTTTCCTTCAAACGCAAAGCAATTTGTCAACGTGCTACTTTATATCGTAAAATAATAAGTTTCGAACAGAACATATACCCCCAAGAGTGTCACCAGAATGCGAGCACCACTGCAACCAAGAGGATGACCCAATGCAACGGCTCCACCATGTACATTTACCTTTTCCTGCAAAATAATAGTTATTTGTGTAAAAGGAATAAATGGAAGCCATTAATGATCGTGGTGACGTTAAACTATGGATTATAGAAAAAACATTTAACATGTTCTGCAGTATTCAAAGGTGGGTTTAGAACCTACGACAGCATGCATTCTTTAATATAATTAAGGATACGGCCATTAATGGCCACGATGATGTTAAATTATGGATTATAGACAAATGGTAACATGCTCTGCACTGTGCAAATAGGGATTCGGGACCTACAACAGCATCCACTCTTCAAGACAGTCAATTGGAAATAGTTTATTGCACATACACTAAAGGATGACAACTTTCACTCGATGACACGGAGAAGAACTTACCGAATTTAATCCAAGAAGTTTTTGGTTTGCGAGAGCCACAACCTACAGACACACAGCAATATGAACAGTTAAAATCAATGGCATCATGAATTGAAAAAGTACTACAATTCAGCATTAAATCCTACCGCAAAGGCTTCATTGATTTCATAAAAGTCAATTTGTGAAGCCTCCAAGCCTGCCCTGGAAATGGCTTTGGGAATGGCAAGGGATGGAGCCGTCGTAAATAATTCCGGTTCCTGCACAGCCCAACCTCATTTGAGTATGAAATTATACTGATAATATAATACCAAATACTAGAAATCATGTGAATACCAATATGGATTTTTCTATTTCTTATTTCTTATGGTCTGAAGATGTAGTTTAGATTTAAAATATATTTTTATGTACCTGAGCAGCATCAGCAAATCCACTGATTTTTGCTATAACTTGAAGCCCAAGCTTCAGTGCCTTCTCTCCACTCACCAAAACCAGTGCAGCAGCACCATCACTGTTGGAAAGAGCATTTTCATATTTATTAAAATATTAAATTAATGATGGATGTTAATTATCAGTTGAGCATTTAAATTAATGATGAATGAATACTCAAAGAAACATATAAAATATTAAATATATCATCTAACTGAATCACTTGTCGATCAAACATAATATAGACAAAAAAACTTGTCTTCCTGATGACATTCTTGGCTATCTATACTACCAGGAGCACGATGAAGATTTACAAGCATTGTTCTTCCCCATACTAACCTCAGCCAACGCACATATAAGAAATTTATATAGTGGAAAATCCATTTTTTTATAAAAATAAGGTAAGCAAATTTGGACCATACAACAATATATGGATGGTCAATATTAAAAGTTTTTAAGTTCACATAACCAATTAAAAAAGTCATTTCACTGTTTAAAACTGCTCACATGACTTGGGTGTTTTAAATGTCTATCATTCATAATAACATCTAATGGTGAGTACTTATCCCTCTCAGTATCACATAGAAAAATTCTCCTCTCCCTATATACATACATGCATACATCTATATGTATAATTTTATTATTTTATAACAATAAATAATTGAAAAGAGAATCCAAATAGAAATCGATATGCATGAAAAAATTGAGCTAATTTTGATGATATATTAACCTGATGCTGGACGCATTGCCAGCAGTAACAGATCCTCCAGTCTCCTTGAAACTTGGACGAAGTTTGCGTAACTTGGCAGCATCAAACTGGCATAGGAAAAGGAAAAATATAACAATATATTGACTTGTATTCGACTTGCGACTATAAACAAATTTATTGACTACAAACTTACTAAATTTGCAGCTAGAAGTTGCATAAAATTGTTTGAGAAGAGAAAAAAAAATCTATAAATTCCAATCCCCACTCCTGACTAATTATTTACCTTAATAGACATGGACATATTCACAATATTATCCAATATCCATATAACCCGTGCTTAGAAAACCTACAGCCTTCTGACATATTTGATACTCATTAAACTGGGAAATATTATTGGGTAAACAAGTGCTTTTGTAGGCTAACCTATTCATACAATTATTACCATGGTTCAACTTATTTATGTGGTTACCTTTCCTAAGCCTTCATCCTTATCAACAACTGTTGAAGGTTTTCCCCTTCCACCAGAGACTTCAACGGGAACAATTTCCCATTTAAAGGCACCACTATCTTGGGCAGCAATTCCACGTTCAAAACTCTGGATCGCATAGTTGTCCTGAGGGAAAACAGACATCAAAACAATTCATTACAATAATCCTGCCAAAATCTTTCTAAAAAAAGTAATCCTAAATACCTGGTCTTCTCTTGTTAATGAATGGTTATCTGCACATAGCTCAGCACACACTCCCATCCCAACATCCTTATAGACATCCCACAACCCATCTTTCAACATCCCATCAACAAGTGAATCATGTCCAAGGCGAGACCCTTTCCTGAAGTTTTAGTATTGAATCAGTTTATGCCACTACTAGAACCAATCTTAAAGAGTGTCAAATTAAATGCATTATTGACCTTGCTTCAGCCAAGTACTTCGGTACATTAGACATGCTTTCCATACCACCAGCCACAACAACATCATTTGTGCCCAATTGAATACTCTGTGCTGCAAGCATTGCAGCTGCAGTAACCAGAACAAGTTTAATATCCTTTTTCAGTATTTTAAAAACATACAATGAAACAAATAGAATTCTTTTAATAATAAACCCACCTTTCATTCCTGATGCACAAACTTTGTTAACAGTAGTGCACACTACTGAATTGGGTATTCCTGCTCCGAGAGCAGCTTGTCTTGCAGGAGCTTGCCCCAAATTAGCACTCAGAACATTCCCAAAAATTACTTCTTCCACAAGGGATGGATCAACATTGGCCCTTTTAAGAGCAGCTGCATATAAATAAAAAACATGTAAACTAAAAAGTTTCACATGCAATGTAATGAGCACTGAAATAGGCTTCTATAGTTACCTTCAATAGCTATAGAACCTAGTTTGGTGGCAGATAGAGATGACAGGGTACCAAGAAATCCACCCATCGGCGTACGTGCAACACCCACAATGCAAACATCTACAAAAATCAAACATACAAGATCAACTAATGAAAAGATATGGAATTTAATGCTTTAATTTTTTTCCCTTATGATTGCGCCAGACTGATGAAATGAACGGTTATACAGAGAAAACTTTACAAGGTCAGATAAATCAAATAAAGGGTATATAAAACCGTGATACATCAATATATTCTATTTCAAAAGTGCATGTAGGTAATCCAAAATATTTGATGAACGAACCTCTGGGTTTTATATTATCTGAAGATGCTGCAGCTGCTGGCGCCATTGATTGATGAAAATGGAATCTGTAATCCAAAACATCAAACACGGAGAGATTTAGGCCTAATTCAAGTACGGTGGATGTAAGAATCATGAGAAATGATATAGAATGACACAAATTAACTTCTTAACATTTAACCATTCAGAAATTAGAAAATACAAAAAGAAAAAACAACAACAGAGCGAGATTGTACGACTGTTCCTCCTTCCTCTTCCTCCTTCTCTTATGCAAGCAGATAAAATGCAATGGGAAAATACTGATGAAGAGATATGCAAGGGAAAAATGGAGATCTAAGAGAGAATTAGAAGTAAATAGTAAATGATGACAAAACAGATAAGTGCTGATGCATGCATCAGAAAGAAAAGGGGATCTGATGAAAATTGAGGAAAGAAAATTCCGAGGAGATACCCTTGGATGCGATGTGATGTTCCTGTGGAAGAAGTAGTGAGAAGATGAAAGAGAAGTGAAGAACAAATGAAAATGGGTGATGCCAGTGCTTATATATGCCCTGGTGGAAGAGGCCACGAGTTACACGCGCCTTTCAATGCATTCAATTCATTAACTTCAACTTTGCATTATTTATTATTATTATTATTATTATTAACCCAGATTGTTTATTAGTAAAATAAAATTTAAAACCAGTATTCATAGATTAAAAATATAAGTGTGTTAATTTAATGATGATTACATATTACAAACAAACCCAGACAAGTCATTGCAGCCTGTGAGAATGTTTTGATACAAAATTGATTTTGATACTTTTTTTTTTTAATTGGAACAGTAGCATCTTCCTGAAAATGAAAAAAAAAAAGACAATTACAATAATGATTTATTAAAAATAATTAATTAAGGTAATTTAACATTGAAGGATGTTTTAGGTAGAGAGTGTGAAAAATTAAAGACTATTTTTGGCATAATAAAACTTAGCATGCCGTCCATGCCATGCACACTTATTACTTTTTTAATTTTCATAGACACTCGTGCCACCTCATATCCACCTACCAATAAATGAAACAATCTTTTTCATATACATAATGTTCTATTCAAATTTATTTATCTTAACTTTATAAAAAATACATAAAATTTTATTTCTAATAAAAATTAAAACGATTTGGTTGAAAGAATATGCATGCATGTACATAGATGTAGTAGATGGAGGGTAGGGTACAGTGAGAAGGCTTCACGTGTCTTCTTTCCACAGTGGAAACTTAATTTGACCATAAGATAGATTATTTTTAAATAAATGGCTCAGTTTTTTTTTCCATATTTTTTATTATCTTTAATGATGTTTATAAAATTACTATATTTTTCTATATAAAATAAATTGATTATGATGAAGCAAAGAGTAATACATCAACTTCCAATAAATCGGTGTCGTTTAGTTTAGTTAGTTGAATGTAGCGCCCAACGCCTTTAGCCAATGCATTCATTCTGCTTCACTGACCTACCGAACTTCTAACTACCTTCTAGATATACAAGTCCCTCTCCTTCTCCTACATTGATTGGGGACAATACAATTATCTTCCCTGGAGGCTATTTATATAATTTTATATTTTTAAAATTGGTATTTATTTTGTTTATCTTACATTAAATTTTATTTATATTTTTAATTTTTAAATAGAATTTTGTGTGTGTATATTTGTAATAAAATAAACTTACTTCTTTTAGATTTTAATAACATCTTTCTTATTTTACTTTAACTACTTAATTGAAAAATTAAAATGTTAAAATATAAAAATATATACTTTTATATTAAAAATTAAATAATTTAATTAATATATTAAAAATATCATAAAATCATGTTGTTACTAATAGTAAATTGTCTTGTAAATATAAACTGTTATATTCTTTTAGAAAATACTTTCTAATATAAAAAATAAAAATTATAAAATATATGATTAAATTTATTAACTTATTATCTATATATATATATATATTTATATTTATATGTGTAATTTTACATTTTAAAATTTTAATTTGTATTTTTATAATTTTTATTTAAATTTTGGTAAATATCTTAATTTTAAATAAATAAGGGAAATAAATACTACTTCATTAAGAAAGATAAGGAAATGAGTTATATTTATTAAAAATATAAGAATGTAAATATGTATTAAAAAAATATAAGACATGAGTTTCATTTTATTAAAAATCATTTTAAAACTAGAGTGGTGTAAATTACGGAAAATAATTACAAATTATTTTAAGTAAATTATGATTTTAATAGTCTTAAATTAGTAAATATATTATATATAACGATTAATAGTTAAATGGCAATATAAATTTTTATGCATGTTATATTTATTTATAAATTATTAAAAGGTAAAAGTTTCTAAAGGTGAACAAGAAATAAAAATATCATAAATAATATGATAGTAAAAATAAAATAGAAAAAAAGGAGATAGAAGAAAAACAATCAGTATATAATTCCTATCAGTATTAATATTTTCTTTTGGGAATAGACATTTACTTCCTAGTTATTTCTGCATTAGTGATTTTGAGAAACGCTGAGTTTTATTTATTTTTATTCTGACTATGCTACTTAGGATTCGGTTAAGCTATAAAAGTTAATTTTTTTAAAATATGATAAATTAGAAACAATAAATGGAATGCATTAATAGTTAGAATTGTTTAAATACACAAGAATTACAAAATACCTTTAAATAGGAACAAAATAATATTCCTTTTAACAAAATTTTAATCAATTTTTAAAACATCTTCTCCCTATTTGGATGGTGTTCATAGCACTGTAAGCACAGATATTAAACTAAAGTAAAATAAATAAAAATGCCTTGAAATGCTTTGATTGAAAAGATTTCATGAAGAGTTCTTAATACTATATTGTTCTGCATTAAGTCAAAAAGAATTAATGCATTAGTCATTTAATGTAGTATATTTCAACTACATGTCACTTCCTAATACTGTGAGAAACAAAGAAGTATAAAAGAATAGGAGTTTATTAAGTCAATCAATAATTAATAATCCATGATTTAATGTTATTTGCCAACAATATGTCTCTTTCTTGATTTTTTTCTTTACAAAAGAGACAAGTAATAGGTGGATGGGAAAGGAAAGAAGAGAAATAGGTGAGAATTGTAATGGAAACAAAATTTGTTCAGTAAAAAATGAAAAAAATATATAAAATTATTGGATTTGAAAGAAAAAAGTTATAAATAAATTTATTATATTAAAAAATAAAATTTAAAAATAATTCAATTTCATAAAGTAAAAAAATAAAATTTAAATAAAGCTGAATGTTTACATGTAAGAAAATGGAGACGAGGAGAAGTTTACACAAGCCTGAAAGAATCGAATTTAATGCTAAGCAAATTATATCATTTTTTCAAACTTATCAAGCATCTTTACCCTTTGCATGGATCTCACAAATAGTGTCATAAAAATACCTGCACATTCAAATGCCACACCTATCAGCCATATGAAGAAATTTCAACATGAATGAACAATAAGCTTTATAATATAGTCACCTGCAGCAATGAAAGATCCATTGCCCATAGCTACGTTGCCTTGGTTGCTCATACTGATACCAAGATTTAGCAGAGTTCCTCCTAATACAGTATACATCGTTGCCATTTGTAGAGTCGTTGCTTTTCTAGCAGCTCTTTCGGACTACCAAATTAAGTTCAATAATCTCATTTTTACAAAAAAGTGTCTTTCCATGTTTAGAAATGCTTTACTATGCAACATAAAAAGCTTCAATTAAACTATGTCTAGTCCCTATATACTTTTTTTTTGTCTAAGTTTTAATCTTTAGACAGTTTATAAAAGTTATGTTCTAGTCCTTTTGTTAATACCAGAGAAAACTTTGTGATAGTATAAAACTAATATAAGTCATTTTAAAATGAGAAAAACTATAGAGATTAAATAAATAAGTTAACAAAATTTATAAACTGACCTCGAGCACTCGGACCCGAAGTTTTAGATCCCCTGCTTCAAGTTGCTTTGTAAATTCTTCTATTCTTTGAACTCTGTATGGCATTGACATGGTATAGGATCTAGCCTAAAAGCATTATCAATTCAAGTAGATGCACATTGCACAATGCCATAAGTATAAAATCATTCTAGAGAAAAAAAAAAAAAAAAAAATAAAAAAAAAGTTCCTTTTTTTTTTTTGGTCCAACATCTGGTGGGGTTTTTATTTTCTCTTCCTTCATAAAAAAAAAAATTTTTTTTTGATAAATATAAAAAAGTAATTTTATT
>Ga0099825_1008403_pt1 | contig 12232 bp, 4 predicted proteins | sample SiratroredBW_FD_76838 | JGI IMG/M metagenome (GOLD analysis project Ga0099825, IMG submission 76838) | Root nodule microbial communities of legume samples collected from California, USA - Siratro red BW | ecosystem: Host-associated > Plants > Roots > Nodule | place: USA: California | collected...
AGGGTTCAATTCCCCCCCCCCCCCCCCCTCTTGAACTTAGGCCAAACACTTATTTTAACAATTTCTATCTGTGAAGATAACAAAGTGTTGTAGGAAGATATGTTATGCTTATAATTTACAGGTGCTCTATGTAACATTTTGAAAATATCAATGTAATATACTATTGTTATTATTATTATTATTATTTTAGTCGTAATTTTCATTTTAATCCAAATTATATATATATATATATATATATATATATTATAAAATGATAATAAATAACATGAATATTAGATGAATTTAGTTTTGGGTGTTCGGATGGAAAGAAGTTGGTTCATATTTTAGGAAGTTGGATTTTGGGAAATAACCTTAGTAATTTGGTTTTGTTGTTCAAATGGTAGGAAGTTAGTTCAGATTTTAGGAAGTCGGATTTTGGGAGATGACTTTAGTAATTCGGCTTTGGGTGTTCGAATGGTAGGAGATGGATTCGGATTTTAGGAAGTCAGATTTTGAGATATGATCTTAGCAATTCGGTTTTGGGTGTTCGGATGGTAGGAAGTCGGTTCAGATTTTAGGATGTCGACTTTTGGGAGATGACCTTAACAATTGGTTTTGGGTGTTCGGATGGTAGGAAGTTGGTTCGAATTTTAGGAAGTCAGATTTTAAGAGATGACCTTAGCAATTCAATTTTGGGTGTTCGGATGGTAGGAAGTTGGTTCGGATTTTAGGAAGTCAGATTTTGGGAGATGACCTTAGCAATTCGGTTTTGGATGTTCGAATGGTAGGTAGTCGATTCGAGTTTTAGGAAGTCGAATTTTGGGAGATGACCTTAGCAATTCTGTTTTGGGTATTCAGATGGTAGGAAGCCGGTTTAAATTTTAGGACGTCGGAGTTTGGGAGATGACCTTAGAAATTTGGTTTTGGGTGTTTATATGGTAGGAATTCGGTTTGGATTTTAGGAAGTCGGATTTTGGGAGATGAGCTTAGCAATTTGGTTTTGGGTATTCGGATGGTATGAAGTTGATTTGGATTTTAAGAAGTCAGATCTTAGGAAATGAGTTTAGAAATTTGGCTTTGGGTGTTCGGATGGTAGAAAGTTGCGTTTGGATTTTAAAAAGTCGGATTTTGGAGATAACTTTATGAATTCGAATTTTGAGTAAATCAAAATTTAGAAGATGACTTTATTAAGTCAAATTTTACGGGGTGATTTTATGAGGTTATATTTTGAAGACCAATTCTTATAATTTGGGTATTCTTCTATCCCAAACACTAGAATTTGAATACATAAAATATTTACGGATATGAACCAGTTGTAAGCTAGTTTCTATCCAATTGTAATTTATTCAATTCAAATAAAAGGTGTAATCAGGATGTAAAAATAAAACAAAATAAAATAAAATAAAAATAAATAATAATGATAATAATAATATAAAGGTAAAATATCTACCCGCATTCAGTGTTCGGATAAGATTAGATAAACTTGAGTCATTTCTCATCATTTTACAATGCAACGTCAATTTATTTTTACTTTACCACTATCACCTTACTTTACAACTATCACCTTTGCCATTAGAATCTAACTGAATTCCAAATCAGCAAATGAAATGGAACCATAGTAATTATTACAACATACACTATAAGTAGGTGATTTCAGGTCATAAGTTTGAACAAAGAAAAATAGTGAGAAAAAGAGGGAAAGGAGAAGTCTCACACGGTTTTTCCAACTCTTGAATGTAAGGAAACGAAGATATGTATATTGCTATTTATTTTCAATGTTTTGGTGAGGTACCTCTAAGCCTCACAATTTTTCTAATTATTTAACATTTTATTTAATTCTTTTAAAATTCACTACTAATCTTTATACTAATTTTGAATTTTGATTTCTTTGCATTTTGTGCGGAGATTCCCGTTTATAATTTCCACACATGATCATGTTATGCCTTACTGGAATACTTGTGGCAGGATAATTAAATCCTTGAGGATTAAATGGGTATGAGTGGTATATTGTTTGATTGAAGGATGATATTAAAATTGCTCATTTATCATGATTATTCACTGCAATTGTTATTTCTATGTTATTTTTAATTTTTCTCATGGTAATCTATTCTAAAAAAAAATTGACATTCTTAAATTATTTGGAATATTTAGCATTTATAAAATTATTTTTATTGTTTTAAAATATGATTACTTTAAAACGTATACATATCTCACTTTTATGTTATTTCCAATATTCATCTTATTTCTTTAATTTAAGAAAGTAATGGATGCCCTAGTTTTCCTCATTCATTCACTCCTAACATCCCTGTATTTTTCTCTGAAAATGGATGGAGCATCAACGTGGTGGAAAACTCAGTATCATTTAGAGGGATAGCTCATTCAATTATGACCTTCACCCAGAGTTCGAAAATTCCTTTAGTATTGGATGGTCCAATAGTCGTTATTTTCTTCTTACAACCAACAACCTACAATAATCCACTAAACATTCTTTTTCCTCCTATATTGTTATATATAAAGTTTGTATGAAAATTTTAATGTATAACTAAATAGGAAATAACATAGTATTATAGTAATGTAATATAAACTCATTGTAAAATTTGACTAGATAATAAATCTATTTTCTATCGTGGAATGTATAGACGGACTAATATTACTGTTTATGTTTCTAATCCTCATTGAAATAATTAGCCTAGTAGTGGTAGGCATTTCTTAGGCATATTCTTACCAAAATAATTAAAATAATTTATATAAATTTAATTAATTTTAAATCTATAGAGTACACTTATTGTTAAACACAATTTTAAGTTTTTTGAAACCAATCTTATAATATAAATATATATATAATACCAAATTAAAATTTCATGTCTTAATTATTGAGAAACGTTTTCTCCGCTTGTTATTTGATGGTATTTTATATTTCTTTTTCTTCCACTACATCCTAAGCTAAATATGTAACAACTATTGTATTAGAAAATAAAATTCTTTATTTCACTCTATTAATTAATGTAGGACATCCCACTCTATAAAGAAGAGACCAATACATAATACTCCTAGTTTGGTATTCAAGATTTTTAGCAGAAAATATAATTAGCTACAAACTCCTTTATATGTGTAAGAAGTAACCAAATCCAAGAAGATAGGCATGAAGTACCTTAATCAACATTTTTTAGAGGAATAAGACATGGGTATATAACTCTATCATTGATTGAAGCATAAGGTTGTTGACAACAATAACACCATGGAGTATCAAAAACACTTAGAGACCACACTACACTATGTAGAGAACACAAGGTTATATGCAATAAGATAGTAAGACAAATAACAAGGTGTAGAGCTATTTTAGAATGTAATCACTAGATATGGATATGCTTTTAAAAAGTTTGCAGACTATATTAGTGTTAGGGCACCTAGCAAGGGCTTCTTTGTGAAGTTTGTCTTATGTACCTTGAAGACTTATAGGCCTAAGAATGAAGTCATGTAGTGCAGGAATAGATATAGAGCAAGGGGGTTCAATAGGTGTAGTAGAATTTGTGTGTGGATTATTCCTTAGACTGGTATGTAGGAAATGCAACCACATTTAAACAAGCCTATTATCCTAGTGAAGAACACTATTACAAAAAAAAATATATGTGGCGTGTCATATGTCATATCAAGTTTTCCAGTAGAGAGATCATACCTTAGTGTTACTTTGTGTGTGGAATTAAATGTTGCATCATATAGAGACACAATCATTGTAGTTGGTGGAGATAGCTAGATCATGTCATTTGGTAGAATGGAATCAACCAAATGAAAGAATAACTAGTACTATCAATTACTTTAGGGGAAAAAGTATGAACAAGCACAAACAAGATCAAAATTGCAAGGAAGAGGATGATTGCAATGATGTATTAAAATCTGCAATGTTATTTGTACATCAGGTTAAGGCTGAGTCTGAAAGAATATTGAGAATACTACATTTTTTTGTTGGGATTTATCTGTCTTGTATAGTATTCTTATAGGGTTTATTGGCAAAGTAGGGTTTTTTTATGTAATTATTCTGTGTAAGAATTGGAGCACTCGTCTTGTGCTTCTAATTAATTAATATATTCTTTATTGTTGAGCAAAAAAAACTTTATTGTGTTGTTCAGCAAAACTAATTATTGGACCAAATAACTTTAATTCGATTGTAATAATTCAAAACCAAATAACCTTGACTTGGTTTTGTCTTTGATTTTACGTTAAGTGTGACTCAGGCCAATTTAAGACTTAGGGAATTGAATTTCTTTGATTTCACTTATTTTTTGTTAAATAAAAGAGTTTGGCTCATTTGTTTTCAAATGTGTTTTCAATGATTTTATCGGATTACTTTGATCCAATGTGATTGTTCATTTTCGAATCAACGATTGGAGTATCTGATGTGTTTAGTCATTTATTTTCAAACGACCTATAGATCTAACAATATTGTTATGAATAAATAAATTTATTAAAGAATGTGTCTCATTAAAACCCTCTTGACAAAACTCCCCCGTAGGGATAAATTTTGAAATAAGGCAAAAAAGCATATCATTCTTTTCAAAATAAACTTTTTATAATGATTTTAATTGTAATATATCTTTATGTAAGTTGCATTAAACGTCCTTGGTAGGAGTTTTTCATTTAACTCTTCAAGTTTGTAGGCTTCATTTTAAAGTGAGTCAAAAAATTAGCATGGGTCATCCTAGTTAGCACTAACCTTCAATTATGTTTGTCCTTTTGGGCTTCCCTGAGTTTGCGCCACACTAGGTCCCCTTTGTAGAACACTCGTTCCTTGACATGTGTCTTATATTACCAGATTACTTTTGTATTTGTTGCTTTTCTATTATTTGAGCTTCTTCTTAGATGTCATGGACAAGGTCAAGTTAAACTCTTAAGTTGGCATCATTATTGTGCTCATCAAAGTTTTTCCTTCACCACGAGGTCTTTCCTAGTTCAATGAGAATCATGGCATCTGATTCATATGTTAATCAGAATGACATTTTCTTTCTTAATGATTGAAGGGTGCAATGATGTGCCAAAGGATGTCGGGCATCTCTTTTGTGCAAAGACTCTTTACTTGATCGAGCTTCTATTTGAACTCATTTAGTATGACTTTTGTTTGTTGTTTCTGTTTGGCCATTGGTTTGTGGATGTTCAACAGATGAAATTCATTGTTGCTTATACCATTCTAACCCTTTATCTATAAATTGACCTGATGGCTAGACTTCTATCCATTTAGTGAAATAATCGATATCTACTAGTCAAAATTTCAATTTCCCTTTTGCTAGCGTAAATGAGTTGAGTATGTTCATCTGCAAGGAATGTCCTGAGTATGTTCATCTCCTATTCGGCTTGAGGTCGAGGTCTACAAGTTGGAAGTATTTCTTCAATGTTACAAAACTATTGGTTTGTTTCTTACTCTATTACTGATAGCCTTAATATTTGATGAGTTTGAGTATTATTGTTAATAAAAAGAAACTTTATCGGTACAGGAGATGACCTTTAAACTATGTGCATAATACTCTCTATACATAACTCAATTAATTTAAAAGTTATTTTTAAATAATTATTAAAAATTCTTAATTTGAGCAAATAAAATAGATAATTTTATTCATATAAATTTCAATTTTTGATCTTTATTGTTATGCTTAAATGACAATCTAATGGCAAATTTTCTTTCACTTTTAACAACATTCTTCACTTATGCTTGAAATAAAAGAACATTCATTTTATAAGAAATGCTTAACAACACCTATTTTTTTTTATCACTTTTTCATTCTTTAACCATTTTAAATTCAATTAGAATTGAAGTTAAATTTTTTTCTTTATTTTGTAAGGTCAATAAAGAATCAGCATAATATATGACATGGTTGGAAGAGATTCCTTTTAGAATTTGAACTCAATAAAAAGAACTTTCTCGTTTCGCAAATTCTCTTTTCCTATTTCAATCAAATTTCTTTATTAATACTTTCAAAAGTAAAAATTTAATATAAACTTTTTTTATAAACTGAAATTAATTTATACATAAGTTAAAAATTAAAAAATTTCAAAACAAATTACTACTACAATTTTTTATATTTTATAATTTCTTATGAATATTTTGTAAAATTTATAAAATGTATAGAAAATTCGAAAAAAATAAAACTCTTACAAGTTTTTATAGAAATTCATGAAAAATCACGCTAAATATGAAAAATTCTCAAAAATATTTAATCTTCTCAAAACTAAAGTCAAATAGAAGAATGATAGACTAATTAATTAATTAATTTTAGTTTTAAATAATAATAATAATAATAATATATTCTTCTAGAAGAGTGAGTCTCTGCCCAAACCAATGCACATATACCAAGGTTATTTATTATGTTGAGAAAACATAACACAAAAGACATTATATACGACATATTGGGAGCGGCTTTCCCAAATCCAATTATTCACGTCTTCACATTAATTATATATTCACGCTATTGCATATTTGATCATGATTATATTTTGGTTTTTTAGGAACTTTCCTTTACCTCAATTATTGGAAAAAGACATCCGAGTAGGGCTTTTCACAAACAAATAACAATGATAGGACAAAACTACCTCGGTATGTAAATCACCATCTTTTCAAGGTAATGTTGAATTCAATTTCACTACACTAGTACATAAGAAAGAAAATAAAATGATAGAAAAATCCTAAAAATACAACCACTAATAGGAAATCAAATTTATTATATTAGCAAAATTTTAATATTTTAATTTTTATGTTATAAGTTGATTTAGGAATAGAAATGGAAAAAAGTCATATCAAATTTCATGGGTAGGAATACAACCTTATGAAATTCTAGTCTTATAGAGATATCTACAAAGCTAATAAGCATAACTAAGATAATGAGACATAAAAGGTCACCGAAATTAGTTTATCACAACAATTATTAGTTGTTTTTCAAATAATATTAAAAAAGTAAAAAAATTTATTAACTAATGAATTATTTTTATTAAAAATAAACAGACACAATATGCACATGCCTTTTTCTCTATACATGATAAAAAAAATTGATAATATAAACATAAACATAAACAATTAAGTCATAAAAGATAAATAAAGATAAAGAAGGAAAAAATAATTAAATACTTGTAGCTTTTATTGAATCATGGTGCTATTATAAATAATCACTCAATATTTTACAAAGTATCTTAATTATTGTAAATAAACATCACCTTCCTCATACTTTTAATAAATGACACTCACCTTGTCCTTGATAAAGTTGTATATATCTCCCTTATTTTATTTATAATTTTTTTTAACTTTTATTTATAAAAATTAAATTAATTTTAACTTTTTAATTTTTATAAATTTTATTTAATTTTTATTCATATAATATTTTAAAATAGAATAAGGATGTAAGTATATTTTATTAAAAATATAAGAAAAATGTGTGTCAATTATTAAAACATAAAAGAAGGAGTGACATTAATCAGGTGCGTGTCATGTTAAAAAGAAATAGGCAAGTTGAATGCCAATTTAAAATTTAGAAGATGTGAATTTCATTTTATTAAAAACATAAGAAAAATAAATATATATTTTATCATAGGAGATTGGGACAGTGAGTGAAAATCCCCCATAGAGCTTGTTTGTTTTCTACATGAAAACTTACCCAAAATAAAAGTGCAAAAAGGTGCGAAAAAAGGAATTATAAAATAACAACGAAAAATAAAGAAACATTTCTTTTAAACAATTGATTCTCTATTACAAAGAAATACGAGAAAAGTTTGAATCTATAATTAATTAAAATTTATTATAATTAAATAAAATATATTGAAAAATATTTATTTTAAAATAATAAATAATTAAAAAATATATAAATAATAAGTTAAGAATGTTAAAATAATTAATAAAATAAAATAAATTTATCATTTTTTAATATATGTTTTATGTTAAATATATCAATAAATAAATTGAATAAGATTATAAAATAAAAATAATAACAAAATTGAATAAGAAAGAGAATACATAGAGAGAATTGTGAATATACCAGAAAAGAGCAAGAATAGTTTTCAAGTGTAAAAAGTGAACTTTTGATCAAGAAAATCTTCAAGAAGGAGTTCTTGGTGTGCTTCCACTGGTTTTTGAATATTTTACATTGGTTTACATTATCTTCAAGAACAAGGAAGACTTCTGAAATTGAGTTTTGAGTCTGTTTAGTTTTAAATATCTTACAGCGTGTTTTTGTGAACAATATCTCATTCAATTTGTTGATTGTTATGCTACTATAAGGGGTTATAGCTTTGTTGTAGTGTTAGCAATAATTCTAGTTTACATTGTGTGAGTGCAATAGGGTGTTACATGTGTTTTTAGGTTCTTGCAAGTTGAAAGAAGATGTCTTGATTGTATAGGGTTTACAATTAAGAATGATTAGTGAATTTTCTTTATTGGTTGGTAAGGAAGACTGGATGTAACCCTGATAAAGGATGAACTAGTATAAATCTTATGTGTTTGATCTCTTTTTTTCCTTAATCTTGATCATTGATTGATCTGCTGCAAAATTAACTCTTTTGTGTAAAAATAATTCAACTATTTTTGTAACCAATCAATTGAATTTTTCATTTTGCACATACTATATTTTGTTTCTTAAATCAAGTTATTATTGTATATAATGTTTTAAGGGTATAGTCTTCTTTAATTCAACATATATTTTATTTTTTTTATAATATATAAACTTATTTCAATTGATTAATTCTTGTGACTTACAAATTATTTTGAAAATTTAAATGTGTTAAATTTATCTCAATTGATTATTTTTCTTCTAGTAAAATTCACTGAATTTCTTGTTAAACTGATTAGTTGGAGTCTACAAGTGATTGAATTGTGTTTAAATTATTATTATTAAAGAAAGTGGTTAACTTTTCACGGAAAAGAAAAGCTAAACTCCAAAATAAAAGCACCAATTATGGAATAAATTGTTGTTTCATTACAATTCATAACTCATGTTGCATCCAGCAAAGCAATCAAGTTGCTCTATATTGGTTTTTGACTTCAAAGAGCAATATTTGTTAATTGGTATTTTAAATGTTATCTACATTAAAAAAAAAAAAAAACTTATTCAATGGGCATATTATAAGGACAGTTCAATGCTACATCAACCTCGACCTAGAGCACCGATTCCCCTTTTAAGGAGACTTTTCTCCTTTTAGGTATCTCAAAGTTGACTAAAATTGTGTGCACGCCTACAAATTAACTGCAAGTTTGGTTAAAATCTTGAGAAGTAAAAAGTATTTTTATTTTATTCTCACTCTTAAAACTAATCTTTTCATTCTTGTAATTCACATTTGTATTAAAATTCCAACTTTTTATAATTTTAATCTAAATATAGCTTAAGCTAACTCTTGGCACCAAATAGATTACCTTTTTATATAAATTATGTCTTTTAAGTTCATCAAAAACTTAATTTTAATCTTTATAGAAGTTTAACATTTTCAGTTTTCATATGGTAAAAAAGATGGTGTTTGTGTGAAAACTAAAATCACATGTTTCTACTAAAATCTAGATGATAGAGAATATTAGCTTTTTATTCGGATTGCATTACAAATAACAATTCGAAATGTTTTGAGAGGAGATGAGAATATATTTCCTTTTTTTTTTCTTTCAAGGAATCTTAATCAATTCTTCCAATCTGTTATTCCCTAAACAAACAAAAAGTTAGAACAAGAAAACCCAGTTGTGATATCAATGTGCCAGAATGGCAAAAACCAAGGGGGCATTTAACATATTCCAAATAACTTTTTCTTCCCATTTTCCTTGGCAAGTTTCCTAGTCATTGCTTTGCCAATTCATAAACCTAGATTTGATCCTTTGCTTTGAAACTTATCATATCTTTTTTTTATCTGAAAACAGAACAAAATAGCAATTATGGTGAATATAATGCACGAAAGTTAGAAGAAAATTACAACTTGTAAATTTGATTACGACATGAGATTCCTTAGTTTTTTTTTTTTTTTCTCTCTCTTCACATTTTTACATGCTCAACCTCTGCGCTACAAGCACCTACTCATTAACTATAGTTGCATTGCAAGGCTAAAATTATATAAACATGACATAGAAAAAGACAAGTGCAGCCCGAAACACAGGGTGGCATCTTTTTCTACCTCAGGACCTCCAAACCTTTTTCCTTCCTCACATGATTCCTCAACCCACCTGCACAACCATACAATCAGCCTCAACTACCAATTTTGCATATAAACCAAAAAAATGAATTTTTTTTAAGCCTTGGAAATGCATGCAAAGTTAAAAATTACGAAAAAAAAACCAACTAGAAACAACAAAAATGAAATCAGTAATCAACCCCACCCCTTGAACCTTGCACTGCATATCAGGCCTAAAAATGTTACCGTGATGATGCAGGAGGCTCAGGAACTGACATATTGTGTAGAATATTGTACTTTTTCCCCCTTTGAACACAGGAAAGTTCCTCTTAATTGTTTTTGTCTATGGCATGTAAAATGGAAAAAGGTTGAGTAGGATGTTCTTGTCTGAGACTCTTTTTTGAGGTTAGTGTGGTCATTGGGATGTGAAAACACTAGAGGTAAACCCAAATCCTTTAAAAATTAGCTTTCTCCTAAATCAACCTAAGTAAAACAAATTCTATTTAAAATCCTCAAAGTAAAACAAACTACCTAAAAGTTATATTAAGTAGTTTGTTAAATATTGAAAGAAAAGTTAAATTAGTTCCTGAATTTTACTGAAGTACTGTATTAGAATACAATTAGAGAAACCAAATTTGTTTTATTTAAAAACTAAATACCACTGTACCCCAGAGCATTCAGTTTGTGAAACTATGAATGTAGCTGTGAGAACAGCTGTTTATCACACAAAAATAACATAAACCTCAATTAACAGAAAAAGCCAAAAGAAACTTCAGTCCCTCACTCACACTCCCAAAAATGGTAAAAGATAACAAAAGAAAGTAGAATCGGGAGGGCTAAAGAGTACACTGATAGGATCAAACAACTCAATTGTATGTAGGGTGAGCCAAGATTGTGCATATCTTATGTTTGGAGTTTAGTTTGAAAAGGGTAGTGACAGATCTCAGTTAGAAGCATGTAGTTAGTGAGAAAAATAGATGATCCAATTTAGGATAATTGAGTTTACCTTCGGGCTTGCAGTGAGGTGGATCTTCAAAGAGGGAGAGAGAGAGTTGTTTGTGGGCAAGGCCAATGTCAAAGAGAATCAACCCGGAAGAAGGGTCATTTACGATTATGTCCTTGACAGGGAGCCACACAAAGAGCTCTTCTTGTTGGAGACCCTCGACTCCTATGAGGCTACCATAGGTGAGGTTAGCAGTGACTACTTGTTCAAAGAGGACCCTGTTCTCGTACTTGGTCAAGCAAGGAGCATCTAGGAACACTTCCAAGTGGCCATTTTGGGAGAAAGTGTAGGACTTTACCTCTTCTGGCAAGAGGCCAGGGGGTAGTCCTTTGGAACGGAGAAGGTCATGGATGGAGGGAGAGGAAGAGAAAGAGAGATAAAGTTGGAGAGAGAGAAAAACAAAGAGTGTGAAGGAGGGAGTGTTAAAGATTGGTGCTGCCATGGTGGTGGTTGCTTAGACCAAAAAGAGAAAAGAACATGAGGGGGTTTAAGTTAAGGGGGGTCTTTTGATGAGGGTGGAAAATGTAGAGACTGTTTAAGAAAAGGTTAGGGAGTGGGAAATGACCATGTTGCCCTTGGTTGGTGACTATGGTTGTGTTGGGATTTTGTGTCACATTGCTCTACTCAAACTATCTCAACTACATCTTAGGTTTATTTGTTTTATGCTTATAAATGTAGTTGTTGGTCTTTGCTTCAATTTATGTTGTAACTTATCTTGAAAGTTCCCAGCATTGTTAGTACATGCTCAAATAATTAGCACCCTTGCTTCACCTTAATTATTGCCCTTGTCCCAAACTAAAAGCAAAATACTACTTTCATGTCTACTACTATGCTCTGCCATCAGCAAAATTAAACTTTTGTAGGTAAAATTAAACCTTGTATGTTATTAAATAATTTTTTATTATTAATACATAATCATTTAAAAAATTATATTCTCAATACAGTTTTTAAGATTATACTACACATGTTAGGACACTATGAAATACATGAGATCTACTTTTAAACTCAAATTAACTTTGTACTAGCATAGACTAGACTGTAATGTATCATGTTCAAGCTATTAGGTATACGTAATGACAAAAACTATTATTATTATTATTATTATTATTATTATTATTATTATTATTATTA
>Ga0099825_1008404_pt1 | contig 12229 bp, 4 predicted proteins | sample SiratroredBW_FD_76838 | JGI IMG/M metagenome (GOLD analysis project Ga0099825, IMG submission 76838) | Root nodule microbial communities of legume samples collected from California, USA - Siratro red BW | ecosystem: Host-associated > Plants > Roots > Nodule | place: USA: California | collected...
ACCAGCTAAACTAGCTTCTGAATATTGCATGAGCTAGTTAACCTTAAATATGTGTTACCCTCAATTTTATTGTCTGAAAACGATGTCATTTATTGCTTCATTTTTTTCTGCAAAAAAAAAAAATGCATGATAAAGACACAACAAGACAAACACACAGAAAATCATAAACACACGCAAAGGTTTTAAACATATTCCTGGAACTCATATTTTACCTTAACCACGAAAAGAGAAAACAAAAGTAACAAAGAAACCAGAAAGCACACATGCACAAACTTTATAAACTATACAGATATATAGTGATCTTACTTATTTCTTTATTACAGTATAATTCACCTGAACGATATCTTGCATGTTGTTGTTGTGTGAACTGTAGAGCTTGTTGAATACGAAGCGAACGGGATCGAAAATGGAACGACCAAAGGTTTCTTTTGGAGGCTGTGTTTGGTTGAAAACTCTTTTGACTTTGATCATTTTGATGTATTTCTTGAGCTGCCTGTAGTTGACAAAGGCCTCCTTCCATTCGGGTATGAGTTGAGCTTCAAGCTCCTTTGAGAATTTCACCATTTTTGGTTTGGCTTGTGGTGTGAAAAAGAGAAAGAGAAAGAGAAGAGAAGAAGATGTTACATAAAGAGGGGTGTGAGAGATTGAGAATGTGATGAAGGGGGGATTTTATAAGAGAAGAGCCATGTGGACAACTTAAAAAAATGCTAACATTGCTTTTCATACATGCTTTACATTACTGTTTGCCTTGATAAGAAGAATGTGATTAACAAAGAAAAATGGGATTAAAGAAAGAATATGTTTGGAATATACTGAACACTTCTTCTGAAAAAAAAGTAAGAACATAAAATTTTAAAATTATTTTTTACACAAATTTAAAAAAATAATAATAATTTAAATAAGTTAGATGAAAAAAACTTTTACAAATTAATTTATACATATACTATTTCTCCAATTATATTTAAAATGACTTTAACAAAATCAAGATGTGTTCATATTTCTCCTTGTTTGATTTAGAAATTGTTTTTCTTGATCAGTCAGTGAAGATGTATGTTAAAACATTCTGACACCCAAGATAGATTAGATATAGACGGAATAATAAATGCATAAATAAATAATGTATATTCAGAATCTTCACCTATTTACAATATTTTAATGGATCATTACTTGTATAGACATTAGTTATGGGTTCTATTTACAATATTTTAATGGATCATAGACATTAGTTATGTGTTCACGTTGATCTAATACTTTATTAATGTATATTATTTTAATTATTTGCTTAATATGTATTGTGTTCAGACAGTTTGAAGTATATTTCTCTTACAGAATTGATTTTTGTGTATTTTATTACTAATCATTGTGATTCGAGATTTGATGAAAGGAGAATTTCGTAAGAGTCATATGGGCAACTTTGAAAAGATACTTACATCACTTTTTATAAATGATAATTACACAAATTTTGAAATTATTAATAATCAAAATTCATCGATAAATAAAAATTATCAACGACATTACGACGACTGAAATTCGTGGATTAAATATTTTTTATAAATTTATCGATAGAAATATTAAATTCCTCGGTAACTATTTACAAAAAAATTTACTATTAAAATTCATTCGTAAATATCAAAAAAGTTATTTTATTATTATTATTATTCTTATTATTATTTGATTTTTATAAGTAATTTTGATAATAATTACTTATATGGTTATTATCATTATTTATGATAATAATATTAATTATTATTATTATTACTATTATCTTTATTATTATTATTATTATCATAATTGTTATTATTATTTTATTAATTTATTATTAGGTAAATAACTTATCAAAAAACTGTTTTCACGAGTTAAATTTGTCAATAATTATTAACAAATTTTATTGATAAATAATTTAAATTTATCAATAAATAGACAGTTAATTATCGATAAGTGAAATTCATCGATAAATTAATTATTTAATTATTCATTAATAAAATTTGATAATAATATTTTATATTGAAATGAGATTATATATTTTTTTATAAAATAAAAAAGACTTCTACAATAGTTCTTGTTAAAATCATCACCGTATATATGAACAAAATATTATATTTAACTTAGACTTTCAATGAAGTTGTGAATTAGACTTTCAATAACCATTCTTATTGAAACTATCATTAAAAGTCCCTCTAATAATAATAATAATTTAATACATTGTTATATATTATACTTTTTAATAATATCTCCTCAACGACAGTTAAAAATCATTATTAAGAACATAGGTTAACTATAGAGAAAGGTTTTGTTTATATACGTGTTATTAAATTAGTTATAATTACATGTATTATTAAAAAAAATGATTACATGTGTTTTTAATTTTTATTTTTTTAAGTTCATTGTAAAATCCAATAAAATAAACTATAATTTAATATTATTAACACTTTTAATTATTATTATTATTATTAAATATCACTATGAAGCGAAGATGTAATAACCATATAAGTAATTATTATAACATAAATATGTCTAATTATTTTTCAAAATATATTTCTATCCGTCATAAATATGTCTTACTTTTAATCTTTCAACATTTTTTATTTATTTTAAGTTTTTAATCTTTCCATGATTTTTTTTATTTCTTCAATATCTTTTACGAACTTAATCCTTAAACTATTATTTATCATCCATTAAACATCATCTTAAACTCACAAACCCATCCATAAAGTGTTACAAATTATTGAATTACGTAGTACTACTAGAAAAACGGTTTGAAAACAAAATAGGAAAATAAAAATGTAGCAGTCAGTCATTATCCAAAATACAAAATCAAACAATTATGCAAAAATTAAAAAAAACACACACACACACACACAAAATCCATGAACCAAAACATCAACCATCAAAATCAAACAACCTCATCCACAGTGAAAACCAGTCTAATTGTTAACATAACTTTGACATGTTGAACAAACTATAAATGATTGAAGAACTAAAACTTTCTCATCATCTTGTATAGAAACATTTTGTCAAGATCCAAATGTGGAAGTTTTTCTGGAACTTTTTGTCTAGATCAAGTGCACACTAAAAAGTTTGCAGCTCCAATCCCTCAACATTTTTACTTGCATTCTTTTCCTTAGTAGTGGAGACTGAAAAAGGGTCTATACTTTTTAATGTGAAGAGGTATCTACCCAGAATATTCCCAATTAAAAAAATTAATTAATTCAACTTAATTGAGGTAGGGAAAATCTCTTGCATCATAATCTGCAAGATTAGTAAGTTGTGGAACTAAATGAAGGACCCCCAATTATTGCTTCTGCATATGCTAGCTCATCTTCCACAATCCATAATTAAAACTCCTCCAACTTGTGATCTGCTTCATATTATTGGGGTTCACGGTTTTTTATTTTTGTATTTTTTTTCCTAGGAGTGAACAATTGAAAAACCCCTTATGCAATTTTTTTTAGTAAAAATAATTAGTAAATTATTAAACAGAATTATTTTTCAAAGAACTTTTAATCATAGTTCTTTCCATATTAATGTCAAATAGGTTTACGAAATGCTTTTGATTTTGTATTTCATTGGCGACTTAGATACGTAGCCAACACTTAATTGCCAACTCATGGATACACATACACGAAATATATCCAATGTTCTTGTTAATTTATTTATTATTGTTAATAAAAATAATAATACTGTGCAAAATCAAGACACTCTTCTTGCATTCATACTGTAATTATAATTAAAATGCATGTTTTTAAATGATGAAGGTACCAAAGTTTTATTGCATAAATATATTATTCTTTTATATCATAGATAAGCCTCCATCAAATATCTCTGTCATTTTATTCAAGCTTCTTCAAAAGTGCTTTCAAATTATTGGCTACCTAACGAACAAGAATAACACTTATTTCCTTCTATATTGGCTAGCGAACAAGCACAATCCACATCTATATATAATATATAATAGCAACGAAAAAGATAAATGTATAATAATAATAATATGTACATATGGATCTGTAAAGTGTGAAATCTGAAGCTAACACATCTAGGGATTGGCTTTCATAAAAGAAATTATATATAAATAAACTTTTTACTCTATAGAGAACTATCCTCTGTTTAGGTCAATAAACTTTTAGTCTTGTTAGTTTTATACGTGATTTACCACCATGACTTTATCTTATCTCTTAGTCATCATCATATTAATTGAATGTATTCAACTTTTAAAAATATCTCAAAGATTTGAAATAATAAATTAATTAAAATGTATTGTTCGTGTGAAAAATTACATCATCATCGTGATCAAATTACGAATTATTAATATGAGCAGCAATTAATTTTGAAAATAATTACAATTAAAAAAATAACTAATGATTAGATAATAATATAAAATTGTACATGATAATATATTGAAGTGTTTGAATAATGTATGAATCTTAATTGAATAAACCAATTCAATAAAATGTTTGTTTATATTAAAATAAATTATAAAAGAATATATTTTTATGTAAAAATGCCTATTAATTACTGAATTCGCTATATCTTACAAACTGTTATTTTCTTACGAAATTATTTCTGGCAGTAAAATTTGACGTGTATTGACGTTATACAATGCATCATTACGCATATTGCGCGAGATTAGTGTATAGATTAGTAGGAAAAGTTAGATTGTGCAATACTTTGTTTTTATTAGTACTGAATTTCTAGTAATATAATCCCTAATTACTATAATGCTAAGAAAAATGCTACACATTTAAAAGTAATTGTAGAAAGCGGTGAGTATATCCCCACACTCGAACACTACAAATTTAGGTTTATTTTATTTATATATAATATTAAGTTTAAATGGAAAAACTATTTTTGAATGGTTGATAATAAAAAAAAATACAGCAATGAATTATAATATAAATATTTAATTTATAATCTTAAACATTATTTAATTATTTTACTGTAAGTATTATAAATCGAATTTCTCATACTCAAAATATTCAAAATCAAATTCTCTACTTAAATCACTGTCTAAATCTAATTTTGAACTTAAAATCAGTAAAATAACTATAGTTCACAATTATGATTTATCTTGTATTGTCAAATCAGTATAGAATTAATATTTTTATTTGTATGTTTTGATTCATATAACGATTTAATTGTTTGACTATATAACGACTCTAAGATATAATTGTAGCAGGAGAGAATAATATCATACACTTAGAATTAAGAATAACACTTTCAAGATTCTATCTAACAAAGATTTAAACTATGTACTGATAAATTACTAAGAATAACGGAAATAGTTTTTCTATTAGCACAATATATATTACAGAATATAGTATATATTAGATGCTAGTTGATTGTGTTATGTAATTGAAGATTCTTATTACAAGCATAAAAATATGTTATGTATTTATCTAAAAGTTCAAATCAATCTCTTAAACTATTCATTTGGTTAAAAAGTTAAAATTAATATCAATTCTTTATTTAATCCACCCACATCATCACTTTTATCATCATATTTTACTATTCCGTTATAACTATTTGTCATCAATCATTATAATTGTTATTAAAACCAATTGTGACTATGTTAGAAACAAAATAAGATTGAAATCTACATTAACTTTTAGTTAAATTTAAACAGATAAGTACAATTTAATGTAAAAAAATAATAAGATCATTAGATGATAATTATAAAGTGCACTAAACATCTATAACATATCGATAATAAGGTATTTGATAACCCTAACAACAATAATTAAAATAGGTTTCATATAGTGCCATTCAAGTTAACTCTACCTCAATCCAATTTAAAAGATAAAAGTGATCTATTTACATGTTTGAAGTTGATGGTATCACTTGTGAGTGAGATTTCCAACACTTGTGTATATTGTAAACAATCGTACATTGAAATTGAAAATTGTTTAACAAATCACTGTCTGATGACACAGGAAAGGCACCATGAGTAATGGGGAGGTTTTGTTACCTAAAACCACGTGTTCAGATTCCCTTCCACTAGAATCTACAAACTTGACCTAGTTTCTAAATGCAAATTGAAACTTGGCCAATCTTGACCCCAGAGAGGATCTTGCTTGGACTATTGCATAGTTGTTATGTACAGTGTTTCTGACAAAGAACTTGGTTTTGTTTATGGCACCACAACCAATTTACACAATAATTCTCATTTTTAGTGTGGATGATGACGTTGGTACATGGGGGTGCCCATAATTGTTATTATGTTGCTCCCACTAATACTCAACACAATATCCCTTATATAAAATATACATTGCTTTAAAGTTAATGGGGTTATATAGGAATGGCCTTTCGTGAATGCCAAGTTTTCATTAATTGATTTCAAGATCATAAAAAATTCCATGTCTTGAAACAAAAGTTATTAGTACCTGGGTTTATGTTATTAAACATATTTTTATTATTAAATTAGATTTAAAATTATTTTACTAATGTTTTGTATTAAGAAGATTTGAGTATAAGATCAATATTAAAAACATTTGAGCGAGTCCTAAGGCTCAATGTTCTTGTAGAAATAATGTTTATTTTATGGACAAGATAAACTTGATGGGAATCATATGATAATGTATTTAATTATATCTGATGTATTAAGAGTGTTTTGATATTGGTGTAGATAATTTATTTTTATTGTTTATAAGCTTAAATATGTTCTTTCAATTGAGTTTTTTTATTTAGGAAAATTAAATCTAAAATATTAATTAAAAAATAAATCCAATGCTAACTATAATTTTGTGTTATTTTTTATAATTTTTAAGAAAATATATGGATAATGAGGGGGATATTACAATCTTTTTAATTAATTTTTCCATAGATATAATCAAATACTATTCATTCCTTTTTTATAAACTGAAAAAGTAAACTATGTGTTATATAAGAGTTGATTAAGATAGTTAAGACGTGTGGTACGAAATGATCTAATAAATATGATAAACAAGGTTCATGAACCATGCTAATGATTTCCTTTTCCATTATAAGTGTTTTAGGGTAAAATCATAATTAGCTATTTCTGTAAAAAGGAAAAATGTTTAGCATCTCTTTACTTTACACTTAATGCATTTTATCCCTATTATTTGTAAATCAAATGGTCTTCTTTCCTAATCACAAAGCGCATCAACGCAGATTAATATGCAGCCAAACGAATATTAAGTTTGAAACGAAGTATTATTATAATTGAGTTGGAGATTAAAATTTATTTTATAAAAATTATAATATAATATTTTGCCATTATTTTTACTTATACTTGATGTTAAGAATACTAATTGTAAGTTTTTCGTAGCGTCTATGAAGAACAATCTGATGATATTGATTACACATGTGATGCTCACATAATTGATGATAAAGCTTTGGAATATATTGAATATGCTTTTATTTTTGGGATTAAAAATATATATTCAATGTCAGGTTAAGTTGTAAGTTAAAATTGCATGTGTATTTTATAAGAATTACTGTTCAAAAATTTACTCTCATTTATCACAATATCATGTATGACTGATAAAAAAAAATTATCACATTATCATGGACAAAACCATTTTATTTATAAAGAATGAGAACTAAATGTATCAACTGCAAAGTACATGAATTATTTTATCCTACTAGATAACTGTCATTGACTAAAAATAACATACATTAATTACTATTAATATTTAATTTATGTTTTAGACTAACACAATTTAAGGTTAGATTTGCCCAATAATCTTGAGGAGGCTGCACATGAAGAATCTTAATATCTCATCCACACACTGTATAACTAAACTAGCAGCAAGAATATTACTTAATATTCTTAATATCTCATAATATCTTGATAAGGAATGTTCCTTACTTTCCCTCCTTACACCTTATCAGTATCAATGGACATCCCTAAGTCAATGTTGTAATGAACAATAGGGTTTGGAAATCAGAAAGTGAAGAATCTTTTTGCACAGTTTTTTCGGAAATCTGATTTGTCGTTTTGATCGATCTCTAATAAGTGTTTTCGGTAAGGGAAAAAGGATGAGAGGCACTAGGACAAGTACATGAAATAGGTATTTATATTATAAATTTATTTTCGTTTGTATTATTATTTAATTGTTTTATCCTTTTTGTTTTATTTTTACATTCTTAACTTATTTATTTGCTTAATTGGATCTTAAGTTGAATATATGTTGTATTTAACCCTCACACAAATATCCTTTAGTCTGTTTCTACTTTAATATGCATAAGCTTAGTTATCAAAAGGACCATTTGACCTTGTTTTATAGCCTCATCTATGATAAGATGGCTCTATCCTTTCACAAGAGTCATGAAAGACTGTAATGCTTGTCTTGCTTAATTTACAATTTTTAAGATAAGATCGATCATGTATTTACTTTAAATCCTTAACAGGAATATATATATATATATATATATATATATATTCTCCTAATTCATTCTTAGTGCTCACTTTCAACAGTGGTGCTATATAGCAGATCATTGTCAATCTGTAAACCAATAACAGGTTCTCCCTATAGGTCACCACATATAAAATATTGTACTTTATTAATAATCAAAACAATATGATGAAATATCCACTAAGCAATTCATTTTCCTCTTTTCTTTTCTTCAAATTAAAAACCTATCATTTCCATTTGCTAGTCCTCTTATATGTTCTCTTTTACCATGAACACTTTACAACTTTTAATTTAGTATTATGCACGATTTGATTGGGTAGCAAATGTAAATGTTGGTAAGCAATAGGGTAATTTCCCATTGAACAGAAAGATATCATAGAAGTGGGTTAGATAAAATAGCATATTTATCCATTCATAATATATAATATACATACCCTTTTCTCTTCTTCTTTTCAGCACAATAGAAAATCCATATTCAATCGTTGTCGAGTACGAAAACTCTTCGAATCAGTAGAATATCACACGTAGATTAGTCTTTAACATAGTGAAATAAGAAAAACTGGTGGTAGGACAAAAAGAATATTAAAATCACGTTTTCTGTAAACTTGCACGCATGCAATATATTAATGCAGTTAACGTATATTTGTGTGAAACGTTACTGCTAAAGTTTGAAGAAAGTTTATTGGAATTAGACACGCATGCAGAAACATATATAGCAGCTAGACATAGATGAGGCTTATCAGAGTGAAGTTTGACCCGTATTATTTCATTTGTATGATGATTTTTTTCCCTCAGTGTCATGCGTAAAAGTTGTTAAAGTCTGTGGCTGCTTATTCTTCTCAAATTCTTCTGTTCTACATTAGAGTGTGCTATACGTAAATGACAGAATATCACGTACTTGTTAGTGTAATATGAGTATGATCCCTCTTATTTGGATGGATAGTTAAACTAAAATCAAAATCAACCATGTATTATATGCGACTATAATATCATCGAACATATATGAATGTGAACTTACTATAGTACGAAGATTTTTCACTTTAACAAGAAAGTGATTTCAAGTTTTAGATATGAAATTAAATTAAATATTCTTAAGAATTTTACCACTATAAAATTTCTATCCCACTCGGTCATATCATCGGCTTTGGATGATTCTTTTAGTTATAAAAGAAACCCATGGCCGCATTAGTGCAACACAGAACATCTTATTTTTTTCTTTCATTTTTCGGTCAGTGAATATGATATGAGAAAGATTTTCCAAAAAGAAAAGGTGCAAAAAAGTTCATTTCAAGAAAGCTCAAATGGAGAAAACAAATGTTTGGTTTTGTGATATTTTCTCGAGTACTTAGTGAAACTTAATAAAAGACTATACGTGACATGAAAGTAATAGCAAGATACATGTTAATAGGATAAAGTCGATGAAGCGATGAAACACTAAAAGAAAATAGAGAGGGGGAAGGAATTAAGTCCGAAAAGAAAACAAGTACATAGTGTATGTATAGTATGAAAGAGGAAGACTCATGGCAATCATATGCTTAGTTGTATTAGAATGCATAAAGAAAGCTAATAGCATATGTAAATGGAAGGGAATCAGATTTTAGGTTAAGGAGGAGGAAAAAGAACGATTGAAGAAAAGTTTTATTGAAAAATTGCACAACATCAACAATCAACAACAAGAGTCTCTAAGAAGAAACTTCGTTCTAGTAGGCTTATAGTTTATAAGAGTATGGTACGGAGATAACTATATATTACTTATTAGGGAACAAGATATAAATATTAATAAGGAAATAACTGTATACAAATATTAATAAGGAAATAACTATATATTACTCACTAGGAAAAAAAACAAATATAAGTAAAGATATAAGTATATATTACTCACTAGCATTAAAAAAAACAAAAACTATCGACGAGACAAATCCATCAAAAATATTTAAAATCTGTTAGTAAATTGATTATATATAAATTTATTGACAGATTTCTAAGTCTGTCGATAATTATCGACAGATTTCTAAGTCCGTCGATAATTATCGATAGATTTTCCACAGATTTCTGATCCGTCGGTAATTACTGACTAATTTAGGATAAATCCGTCGATAATTACCGACAGACTCAGAAATCCGTTGATAAAATCGTCAATAATAATATTTTATCGAAGAATAAAGTTTCGTCGATAATTTAACTTTCTTTTGTAGTGTAATGTTGATCTGTTTAGAAAATTAAAACACTATTTACAGTTCAATTATGTGCTTGGAAAGTGTTAGTAAATAAGATAGTCATGAGAAATAATTTTATTAAAAGATGATTACATTTAACTAATAAAACTTGTGTCATTTATAGAGTTAAAAAAGAATTGGTTAGTTATTTATTATTAACTTGTGAGGAGGTTGTTCTCTTTGAAATATAATTCATAAATAGATAGGTGTGTTTCGATAAATCACTATTCAACAAAGTTACATTTCTTAGACTTCCAATTAATCGACTTCAGCAACAAATTTAATTTGGTATGGAGTTTTATTTGGATGACTTGCATTTAGAACATATAGAAGTTTAGAAATAATATGCTATTCAGGAACCTTAAGTATGAGACAGAGGTGTTTAATCTAGTTCAAGTTAAAACTTAGATGTGGATTAATAAAAAAACACAAATGTCTCATTTATAGTGCTTTAATCCTGTAGATTGTATTAAACTAATAACCTAAATTACACATATTTTGTATAATTGCTAGGAATGATAATTATTGTTATTTTATATATTGTTGATATGACTGGTATAAAAAATATGTTAGGATTAAGAACGAAAGATTGAGAGATTTGTGATATAATAAAAAGTTTATGTTGGACCTAAATATAATATATCTTTGCTCCAAACCAGAATAAAAATGCCCAAATTTATTTCTTTGTGGTTTAAAGTTCTAAATCAACTCAAAATGATTTTTAACCAATTCATCCATCCTATTCAATTTAAAACATGATTTGAGTAAAAACATTTGTTTTCAATTAGCTATAAACATTTATTTTAACTTTTTAAATCATCATCAAGTTCAAAATCAACATAAATGTTCACACTCGTCATACTTATGATGTATTTTCTCAGTTGAAAAATGGAGAAAAAGAAAGAGAGAAATGAAAGGTTGCATGAATTTTGTAAAACAATGAAAAAAAAATAAGAGCTTAAGTCTAGCAATTCCTACAGAATGAATATTATGCAGGATATTGTCATTTAATCACAATTCATTCATTGAATTTATAATAAAATTAACAAACTTCCAATATATAATTATTTATGACTGAATATATGTCTAAAATACTTTTTTAATTTTTTTTCGTATATTTCATCTTTTTTTCTTTGTGATTGTTTTGTCAAAAACTACCATGTATCTTTTTCTCGAATAAATTTAAAACCAGTTTTTACTCTTTGTTATTGAAATGAGAATTGAAATAAGTTTAATTAATACTATATTAATATTTGTGCATCAGCTTAGTTCTTTGTTAAATCACAATTAATATATTACAAAGTTAAGCTATACAAAAGTATACAATAGGACTTGAATTGCCCAAAATAGAAAATCTGATCTATTATTTTATTTCATGACCTCTTATCACTTAAGAAAATAGTTGTTTGATTCAGAAAGGATGTTATAATCTTTTTTTAAGAGATGTCACTATGTTATCTTAATGTGCTTTTTCACTCTACTCTACAAATTCCCTGTCTTTTGTTTTTAATTTATATTTTACATAAATATTAGTTAGTATATAAATAATATACTTGCTAATTAAATTTAATAAAGTAATTATTGAATATATATATATATATATATATATATATATATATATATATATATATATATTTTTAT
>Ga0099825_1008406_pt1 | contig 12227 bp, 7 predicted proteins | sample SiratroredBW_FD_76838 | JGI IMG/M metagenome (GOLD analysis project Ga0099825, IMG submission 76838) | Root nodule microbial communities of legume samples collected from California, USA - Siratro red BW | ecosystem: Host-associated > Plants > Roots > Nodule | place: USA: California | collected...
AAAAAAAAAAAAAATAAAATAGTAAATACATTATTGTGAAAAAAAAAAAAAAAACAAATTAATTGAAACCAATTATTTAAAAAAAAAAAAAAAAAGCAAATGTACAAGTCATAATCACTAACTAACATCCTACTTAGATAACAACCCATCATTTAATGAATGGTAATAGATATCAAAACAAAAAATAAAAACTTCATTGATGACCAAAATGATATTTTTTATGATTGAGCATAATAAGTATAAAATTTGAAAATTTATGAAAATGAAAAAATTATTTAAGCATACAAAATATTATGTCTTTTTGTTTCTAATACTTCCAAATATAGAGAAGCTAATATCTCTAATAGTGGTAAAAAAAATATTATATTGGATGCAGCAGATGATATTTATACTTTGGTCAGCACAATAGTCATGGTTTTGTAGGACAATATATAGTTAAACTATAAATGAATGTAAATTTCGGAAATGCTCTCTGCCAAACTCTTTTAACATGTGAAGTAAAAAATGGTGTGAAAAAAAAAAAAAAAGACGAAGAGTCGTGTTCAAAAAGATAAAGATGTAGCTTTCTCTTTTAACATGTTGATTTTTCTTGCGATCTCCTACTTTATTTGAAACTAGTAAATACCTATAACTAGCAAAAGGCATACCTCAATCGTGTATGATCACAACCTATTCGGTACGTAAATGCAGAAAAACCAAAAAGGTAAATCCACTATCTCAATCTGTTTATCTATTTATTATTATTACATCAAAGAGTATCTACTATTATTATATTAATAGTGAAAGAACTCTTGTCTACTATATTTTTGAATATAAAATAATAAGAACATAGAAAGAAGAAGAAAAATGGAGATGAATAGTGGTTTCCAGAAGTTAAACAGTTAAAATATAAATAAATGGACTTTTGAATCATAATTTTAGTCCATATATTTTATAAAATCTTAAAATTTGATTCTTATATTTTTTCTCAATTTTACTTTCTAAAATTTTAAATATATGTAATTTATAGTTACTGAATTCTTTTGCGTATGTATTTGTTTTTTCTTATTAACTTTTTTTCAGTTACACTTTTTACTAATAGAATTCTTTAAGGATGGTTATCAAGAGCCATTTCGTATTTTTTTTTTAAATAATTGGTATATCTAAGATTTGTAAAGTCTCTCTCCATTCATAAAAACAAAATCATTCACAAATCATGTTTAGGCATGTAACTCACCCTCAATCATAGCTTTGGTTATAACCATATTATTCATTATTTTTTATATCTTTCCATTACAATTATTTAGAAATAAATCTTTTTATAATATATATATGTGTGTATGATATATAATTTTAATATATAAAAATCATATTTCTCTATATGGTATTTGAACTACAAGCTTAAGTAGTTAATTTTGATCCTATCAATGGTCATTGCTACTTCTATCGCTTCCTCCTTGTGGAACTCGTCATAGCAACTCAACTACCTATTAAACTATCTTCCTCAAATTGCCCTGCCTGGTACAAGCAAATTCCTATATTCTTGACTGCAAATAATGTACTCGACTATGTTTCTGTCACCCATTCCATGTCCTCCAACAACGATTGACATTGGTGATGCAGCTGTTGAAAATCTTGTTTTTCTTGCTTGGAAGCTTCAGGATAATTATTTGCTTCTGGCTCTCTTAGGTACTTGTGATCTTGAGGCAGAGATTGTGATAACCTTTGCTACCTCCTCTGGTGATGTAATGTCGAGATTGACCAAATCTTATGCCAATCGGTCACACACACGGATCACGTCTCTTAAAGAACGACTTTCCTCCATCACCAAAGGTGACTTCAATGTCTGTGACTATTTGCGCTCTATCTGCTCCATCGCCTATGAACTTGTGCTTATTGGTCATTTTGTTGATGATCTTGATCTTGTCATCGGGGTCTTATATGGTCTTGACCCTGTTTATTGTAAGTTTTGTGCATCAATCCGCACTCTTGATACTCTCCTAATGTTTGATAAACTTGTTGACTATGAAATTTTCCTTCAACAGGAAGAACAACAACAATCATCCTTTCCTGTTACTGCCAACCATATTTTCGTTCATCTTTTTCTCATGGTTGCTACAAACATTCATGTCATCTTCTAGTGGAGCATCTCCTACCCGTGACAACCCTTTTAATTCTCATCCACGTAACTCTTCCTCTAGGTCTCACCTTATTTGTCAATACTGCGATCATCGTGGTCACACTGCTAAGACTTGTTACAAATTACATGGTTATCCTCTTAATCATTCTCATCGTCAAGTGGATTCTGGCGCATCTCACCATGTCACGAGGATCTTGCTAATCTCACTTTAGCCCATGATTATACTGGTAATGATAAACTTGTGGTTGTGAATGGTAAGGGACTCACCGTCACTCAAAGTGGTTCAACCTCTCTTCTCGGTTCCTCCTCTCCGCTTCACTTAAATAATGTTTTTTATGGTCCTGCAAAATTTTCTTTTTGTTTCTCAATTATGTTAAAACAACTTTGTATCCATTGAATTTTTCCCATAACTACGTGGAAAGAATGAAAATAATGTATACAAGATTTCATGCTCACCTCCTCATCCTTAATCCTATCATATCCACTGTCACACCTCCCTTTCCACTTGGCACAACCGCTTAGGGCATCCTATTTCTCACATCCTTCATCATCCACTTAAGGCCAATGTCATTCCCTTTTATTCATCATCTGTTTAGTGTTCAAATTGTTTAGCGAATAAAAGTCAGAAATTTTCCTTTTCTAGGTCCACTTTATTTAGTAGTCAAGCATTAGAATTAATTTATCCAGATGTTTAGGGTCTTGAACCTTTATCTTTAATAAATGACCATTTTTATTATGTCATTTTCATTTATCACTTTTCAAAATATGTGTAGCTTTATCCGATTACACATAAATATGATGTTTCTCACATTTTTCTAATTTTCAAATCACTTGTTGAAAATCAACTAAATACAAATTATAAAACCTTTTACTTAGACAATGGTGGTGAATATCTTAAATTGAGATTTTTCTTTCAAACTCGTGGAATAACACACTTAACAACTCTCCCTTATACCTTAGAACACAATAGGCTTTCTAAAAAAAACCACTACCATTTGGTTGAAATTGCTCGTTGTTCTCTCCATTATGTTTCCTTACCCATCTCGTTTTGATCTTATGCTTTTGAAACTGCAGCCTATCTTATAAATTTCACGCCCACACCTGGTTTCGACATGAAGTCACCTTTCGAGTTCTTATTTCACTTCTCACCAAATTACTTTAAGTTGCATACCTTCAGATGTCTATATTTTCCTTGGTTGGTCCTGTATGCTAAAAAAAGCTTCTCTAAAAATCCCAACCATGCGTCTTTTTAGGCTACAACTCATCTTAAATTGCTTATTTGTTATAATTTTAAAACTGAAAAACTATATATCTCAAGGTATGTGCACTTAGTAGAAAATGTTCTTCCTTATTATTCTACCCTTACAACCATGTATTCTCTCTCTCTCTAATATCCTTCCCTACATACACGCAACCACCTGGACCCACACCCTCAAACCACATACAAATCACTCATCATCCTATTGTCTTTGATCCCACGCCAATAACCATTCCAACATCCATATCTCAAAATTCAAATCCCACCTCCAATGCCTCCTCTTTACCTACCACACCTCAAAACTTATCTTCTCCTATGTACACGTCAACATCACTGCATACCTCATCCCCTCTTCCCTAATCACCAAATTCCACTAAATCCTCTCCTCCATCCAATCATGATATCTTGTACACTTTGGGTTCATATCCTTCCACAAACGTAAACTCATCCTCATGCTCGCCTGCACCAAAACAACTCCCACCCAATGGTTACAAGATATAAAAATGACATCTTTAAACCCAAAAACCTTCACCTAGCCACCAAATTTTCTTTATCCGGCCAAACTGAACCTTCTTATCTTTCCTAGGCTTTGAAGCATTCTAAGTGGAGGCAAGCAATGTTAGAAGAATACAATGCATTACTTGCCAATGGTACATGCCCTTTTCCCTAAGCAACCACCGTTCAACATTATAGGTAATAAGTGGGTTTTTCGTCTCAAGCAGAATCTCGATGGCTTTATAGCTCGATATAAAGCTCGTCTTGTTGTCAGAGGGTTTCATCAACATCTTGGCATTGACTATACTGAAACCTTCAGTCCAGTCATTAAGTCTCGGACTATCAAGTTGATTCTCTGCATTGCTCTCTCTAATGGTTGGCCTTTATGTCAAACGGATGTCAATAATGCATTCCTTCATGGTATAATCTCGAAGGATATTTACATGTCTAAACCACCAGGTTTTGTCAACTCTCACTTTCTAGATTATGTTTACAAGCTCTACAAAGCGTTGTACGGTCTCAACAAGCACCCTGTGCTTGTTATAATGCTCTAAAAGGTTTTCTTATTACATATGAATTTCTTAATTATTGATCTGACACTTCTCTCTTTGTGTACAATTGGGATGATCTTGTTGTATATTTTCTTATTTATGTTGATGATCTACTACTCACGGGCAACAACGATCCATTTCTGAATGCATTCAAGACTGTCCTTAAATTCTCTCTCAAGGATCTCAGGTCCCCACATCATTTCCTTGGCATGTAAATCCTCCCTACATCTCTCGGTTTGTTCCTTTCATAGTAGCACTATGTACGTGAGTTATTGATTTCTATCAACATGCAAGATGCAAAACCTGTCCCCACCCCTCTTTCTACTTCATGTGATTTAACTTGAACTTTTGATGCTCCCTCATGTGATATCTCAAGAGCAAATTCACACAGTGCATAGATGTTGTGCTAATAAATTTTCCGTGATGAATACCCTTTCCTCAACCTTGGTCTCGAAAGGGAATTCGCTCAATTCATGGGAATTGTGCTCAACAGATTTAAGACAGTGGCAATGAACTATTTTAGCAATCCCTTTGACAATTTCATATGCCCTCAACAAATTGACCCATGTCAGTTAAGTATAAATAGCCTTAAGTTGTAATTTTGACATATTTTTGACACAAAATTGAGCTGTGAACTGAGAGAAAATATTTCCTTAACTCTTAAGACATAAGAAATTCTTCCTCTTTTTTCCTTTTTTTGTGCTTCTCCATCACTTCTTTTAATTGTCTTCAAGTTGTACTGATTACTTTTCTCCTTAGGTAAGTGGTTCTTCTATTTTCATTTTTTTTTCTCCTTTTGTGGTAAGATATGTGACATATGAAAAATATAGCATTATTGGTCATGAAACCAAAACCTCTGGAATGATTTTCTAAAGAAAAATGTTGTCTTGTGAATCTTTCTTATGAAATATTTCTATAATAAACATTTTGCTTACATATAGTTCTTGTGTATAGGGATATCTGTGTATGATATTATATATTATGAAATGCTTTATGATAATTATTGAAGATTATCTATACCTTGAACTTGAAATATAGCTCCTGGTGTGATAGAGCTTTAACTATAGTTTGTACTTCACAAGTTCTTTAAAACAGAAATCATAAAGTATGCTTATGGGAAAAATATCACTCAAAAAGTATTCAGATTTGAGTCTCTTAATAACTCTGAGAGGATATGAGAGCCCCTAGGTTTGAATTCCCTAAGGGGCATGAATATGAGAAATCCATGGCATAGAGGAAAGGGACGTCTCTCAAAATGTTTGACCTAAATACTATACCAACGAGACAAAAAAATTTAAAGAGATTTTTAGAGACAAACACACCTTACTATTTCTTGAGTTGGATTTAGTTACTTAGAAATATTTGAGATATGATTTCTTTTTTAGCTTTTAAAACCAACTTATGAAATGCGCAATGATAAGCCTATTTATTTTATGTTATTTTACCACTCATTGAGTTAATCTCACAAAGTTTTGCAAATTCCAAATGAACAAGTTAAATAAATTATATAGTACGAAGTATGAATCAACTTTTGAGTTTTATACAACTTGTGAGTTTCTTAGTTATCCCTTTCTAATCTTTGTATTGTTTTTCCTTTGTAAATGTATTTGTATAGTAATATGGATTAACTTTTAGTTTGCTTTTGGATCGTTGATTTGGGGACATCAATGTATAACAACTATTACATTACGTAGATATTCCCTTTTGTAAATTTTATCATTCACATATGCTATTATTTATGTTATGCTCAAATCTTCTCTAGGATGTTACGTAATGGAGGTATAATAGTTAATTAACAACTAAGTATACTGATCTTTGTAGAAAAATATCAAGATGAAATTTTATATAACATATTTCCAAATGGAGACACGATATATCTAACTTGGTAAGCCATGACAATATGCTAATAAATCTATTCATTATGGATTGAACAACAAAATAAGTTTCACTTACCAAGGAAGAAAAATAATTTCATGTCTTCTCACACATCAACAAGTGAGGAGATGACCAAGATAAAATGTGAAAAAAATAAATAAAAGAAAGAATTGTTAGAAAAAACTAAGAAAGAGGAAGACTCTGTAAAATCCTCTAATAATTTAGTTAATAAAGAATCTTTAAAGACAAATTGCCAAAAACTATAGTCATTAGTCAGGACACAACTCTTTCTACTTAAGAGCATATCAGTCCAAGCACCACGATTTGATTGTGACTCAGCCCACCTGGCCTCCGCCACAGGACAATTGATGCCACCCGCAACAATCTCCCTCTCAGCAATTGTCCCACTAAACAATTGTGCCTCTTGGAATCAAACATGTGAACTTGGCTCTGATACCAATTGTTGGATCGAACGCTTAATACTAGGCCAAAAGCTATAATCGTTGGTTAGGGTGTAACTCTTTCTACTAAAGAGCGTAGCAGCCCAAACATCACAATTCGATTGTGACTCAGCCCACCTGGCCTCCGTTACAGGACAATTGATGCCACTCAGAACACACAACTTTGAACTCTACTTCTATCTTAAATAATGAATCTAACATTTGTTTAAATATTTCTAATAATGTAAATTATTTTGTTTTGTTTTTGCATATCACAAAGAAATCACAAAAACAAAGTGGTGAAAAACTTAAAATAGTAAAAGCAAGATTGATAAATAAATATGTTTGTAATAAAATGTGCCTTAGTTCTTATGATAAAATTTGTATGAGCATTAATGTACATTGTATTTCACCATTACCTTTGAAGGTATTCTTCTTTATTTACTTTCTACTAATGTAAAGATTTCTTTTTGTTGTTGTATGGTAAAAAGAAATGACAAAAAAAAGTGGTGAAAACATAAAATAAAGAAAAAACAATATTGGTAAATAAATACGTTTGTATATGTACCTTGGTTCTTATGATAAAATTTATATGAACATAAAAGTTACAATGTTATTTTACTTTTGTCTTTGAAGTTATATTCATTATTTACTTGTAAATATACAACTTATTTTGCTACTGTTTGATGTTTACTATTGGTATTTGACCTCAGAGAAAAAAATGATACAAGACCAACAATGACTGTCGTTACTGAGAATTATTCATATTTGAGGACAAATCCTTCTCAAGACAAAGGGTATGATAAAAAACCATCCAACACAAGGTCTAGAGGATATAAGAACATTAAGTCTTAAGGAAGATGACTTTACTAATTTGTAAAAATTGTATAGATATATAAATTTGTTTGGAAGTATTTTAGGATTAGGAGACATAATTGGGCTTTAATTTGGGTCAAGTTTGGGCTTCCATTTGGTCTAAGATAGGCATCCAAACATAAGAGAAGAGACATTATGGGAGAAGAGACAAGATGGAAGAAGACCTTCCATATTCCTAAGTAGTTATTCTTCGACATATTTTGACTTTTAATTTATTCAATAGATGTTGAATAAAAGTTGACAAAAGCATGTAGTAAGGTAGAATCACATTTTTGGTTTGAGAATCACATTTTGGTTTGTGAAATGTTGATATGAACAAAAACTAGTGTGAGATTAGGTCAACACAACTAATTTCTCAAGCTAGCTTAGGCAAAAACTACTACGAGGAGTTTAGAAAAAGGTATTTCAAGACGATTACTCTAGAGAGAACTTTGAGAAAGTAAAAGCACTAAATTTGGCAGCATAATAATACTCAATTGAAAGTTGAAATTTACAAAGCCAAACACTCTTGTTTATAGTGCTTTAGATGTCTAACCTTGTAAAGTAAGCTTCAAAAATTCTCTCCACTCGCACAATGACATATGTGGCAACAATAACTTGTGGAGCAAGCTTTAGAATCCACTTCATTAACAAGATGACATGTGGCAAGGATAACTTTTAGCTCAAGCTTCAAATTTTTTTCCAATGATAAGTGGGCAAGTGTCAAATGACAATGCGAACTGGTGTCTAACGCTAGCATGTCATGCAAGTTAGGATTTTTAACCTAACTTGATGTCCAAACTAGGTTATTTACCTTAATTTGGTGCACAAATATACTGACTGAACTTCGTAAAACCCTAATATATGTACAAGAGAAATAGATTTGTATTAATGTTTTAAGTATGTAATCATATTTTCAAGAAAAAAAAATACATCACATGATTTATAAACATGTCTAATATGTTCTATATACAAATTTCTTGGTGGGAATATAGAGATTAAACTTTTACACTTAATTTCTGTATTGCTTTTGAGTAGATATCGTTGTGACATATGGTAGGTACAAGATGATTTGGTAGTGCTCCTAAGAATCCTCTACATTTTGTTTTATCTATCTCTCAATTTGAAATTGTGATAAATTTTTATTTTGATCCGTCACACGTCAATCGAATCAAAATCCCTAAGGGCATAAATAAATTATGAACTTATACCATGTGCTCAAATAACAAGTTTTCTTAATTTATAGAAACTTAGGCTTATATTCTCTAACGTACTCATCAATGGCCCTAGGAGTTCACATTAAATTAAATAACCCAATATTTATAGTTGCTTATGTAGTTATATTTCATGTTAAACGTCACCATCAACAAGGCCATTTATGTATTCTCTCTAGAATTCAATGGTTTCTAACATCTATATGGGAATCAGAACCTAATGGTAGGCATTATTTGAACCCTAATGGAGATATTAATATAATACAGCGTCACATGCAAAGAATACAGCATATACGGGCTAGTAAGCTTCATGGTGGCAAATAATGTAGTGTTGTGCAAATGTAAGTCATAAATGGTAGAACAGAACCTTTGTGGCATTTAAGAATTGGGTATATGCCCAGGTACTTAAGCATCAACATTCATGTCTGCAGGATTAGATAATGAAAGCATAGCAACTTCACTTCAAATCTTATCCACGTCAAAAAGAGACAACGTGAGAAATTTTCTATAAATTAATTAGCAAATATCACTTTAGCATAATGTATATATTTACTACTCTTTCTTTTAAATCAGACAGCGTATATTCTTCAGAAAAGAGAATAGAATATATATTTTTAATACAGGTTAAACTACTGCAGCAACAAATCAATTCAGTCATTGGGCTAAAGACTAAATAATTCAGCTCGTGAAACTGTAACAATGCTAGTTTTATGAGTTTGTGAATATGGTGGGAATCAAATACCAACATTGGTTCCGCTAATTTAATTTTTCCGACAACGTGTATAGCTAAATCTCATAAATCTCATGTACAGATTCTTCAGTCTCTAGATAAAATAATAATATAAAATATAGATGGGAAATTTTATAGTTTATTTGAGGAGAAAGAGATTGAGATACTGATTCCAATTTTTTTTATATAATATTTATCCTGTTGATTTAATTCAATAAAAAACTTTCAATTCACACAAGTTTTTATAATTTTCCATTAAATACAAGTTTTTTTCTATAAAAAGTAGACTTCTTCGATAACACAAACATTTTTTAACTATGGATACTTCATTATTAATTCTTGTAGTGTCATTTACTTACACTTTCTTGAATATAAAGGATCCATAAATCTAGGATTTCATCATCCACTTTATACCATACTTCTTCGAGTCAGATACCTAAACAAATTAATAACTCTAATATCACATTTTAAGTTCTTTGAACAAAAAGACCACAAATATTTGACGTGAATAGATCATGAACAAATTCATATAATATATCAATATGTTACCTCTATCTCAAAATCTTAAGATAATAGGTTTGTAGGTCTTTTCGATAATAAACTGTCAACTCACACTTAAATTCGCACTACAAGAAAAAAGTTATTTAGAGACTAATTTTTAACTACTAAATAAAATAGTTGCTAATTGTGACCAAAATAGTTACCAAATTAAATTTTGGTTGCTAAATAACTACAAAATAGAAGTAATAATTGAATTTAGTGACCAATTAAGTCAAGATAATTGATATTTGACATTAACTACCAAGGTTTTTAGAGACTAATTTAGAATCTAATGGCATAGGTCACTAAAAACTTGGTAGCTAATGTTAGATACCAATTATCTTGACTTAATTGGTCACTAAATTCAATCATTACTTTTATTTTGTAGTTATTTAGCAATCAAAATTTAATTTGGTAACTATTTTTGTCACAATTAGCAATCATTTCATTTGGTAGCTAAAAATTGGTCTCTAAATAGTTTTTTTCATGAAGTGTCGTAATAAAAACTAATGAAGATGGGTTAAAGATAATATTAATTAAAAATAACATATTTAAAATATATGTATAATTAATTACAAATAGTTAAATTTAAAGGTTATAATATAAATTAAAAACAATGTCATTTGTTTAATCATTCTCAAAATGTTTGAAATATAAACAAAGTTTTACATGCGAGTAGATTGAAGTATCAAATTTTTTTTGCAAAAAGATGACTAATTTTCACAAAATCAAATTGATCAAGCTTGTCAAACAAGTTTTACAAATATTTTTGAGATTCAATATTCTTTAAATTTCAAGAAAACCAAAATGTAAATATGTAATTTGAAGAGGTATGAAAGTAGAAATACATGTAAAATAAGGTTTAGACCGAGTTCAAAAGGGATGTGAATTGAACTTTCAAAATCTTTTCGCAAATCTGATTTGTTTTTGAAATAGAGAATGAAAATTCTAAATTCAATCAATCAACTCGTGTAATTCTAGACTGTCCAGTAAACAATCAATTGAGCACAACGGAAATTATTAAAGATAAACCCAGAAAACAGTTTACAGTATAGAAATGTGTTAATACAGATTCAAGATGATTAAACACAATCCAGTAGATTAGAAATAACCCAGAAACACAGTTGATTCAATTATATGTAAACAGATTCAGTGAACAGTTTATTAATTGAAAGCAAGCAGATAATGAAAAGATCAAGAAGAGAGAAGAAGAAATCAAGAACGCAAAGATTTTATCCTGGTTCACCCTTCCTCAAGGGCTACGTCCAGTCCTTTGCAAACTAGCAAAGATTTTCACCAAAATGATCACAAGATCAGTTTACAATCCCTTGCTCTCAACAATTACAAACTGCTCCCAACTATAAACCCACACCTCACTGAATCCTTCAGCTAGTATGTAACCAGTGCAGAAACACACTGCACCACAACACCTGCAGTCTGCAAGCAACACTGCTCTCCGCAACACTCACCCTCTACTGAACCCCTCAGCAGATGTGAGACCAGTGTAGAAACCCACTACACCAACTCAATTACAAACCCAGTAATTGAAAACAACAAACAGATTACAGAACAACAAGATCAGAAATTGATCACACAGTACTTCTACACATAACAGATTACAAAGAATGAAGATCAGGTGTAGAAGACTTAGCTTTGGTCCAGAACCAAAGTCACAAGAACCTCACTCAAGGATGCTTTAAAGATTCACGTTCTTTGAGGTTTCTTGTTTTTGAAACGCTTTGTGAAAGGATAATCGCACAAAAGGGGCGCTATATCTCACTTAGGAAATCTCAAAGAATGCTTTTCGAAAATCTTAGATTACTGAAAATGATAGTGTCCATTCCTTTAAATACTCAAATCAGTTTTAAAAATAGCTTAGCTGTCACAGTTCAATTAATTGAACAAACCATTCAATCAATTGAATTGACCGTTAGTTGACCCAGTCAAAAATTCCAGTAGTAACAGAAATAACTGTCACATTCAATCGATTGTTTTAGAAATTCAATTGATTGAAAAGCCTTTTCCAGCAAAAATCAGTTTGGGCTATTTTTCTTAAAACCAGTTTTAATGAAAATATTTGTGAATCTCTTAGCACCTCAGGAATGATGAACCATGCCACTAATGATTAAGGACTAAGCCAATCACCAACA